>ENA-OQOA01000134-OQOA01000134.1-human-gut-metagenome-genome-assembly--contig:-NODE-134-length-41891-cov-2.956709_pt1 | contig 41891 bp, 47 predicted proteins | sample MGYA00242633_ERZ504888 | MGnify/ENA primary metagenome ERZ504888 (study PRJEB26092, sample SAMD00036372) | human gut metagenome | host: Homo sapiens | study: EMG produced TPA metagenomics assembly of...
ACCGCGACAGGATTCAAACCTGTAACCGGCTGATCCGTACGTCACGCTACTCGTACTTTCGAGTTGAGCTACGACGGCCATTGCAAAAACGTAATCGGAACTTCTTTTGGTAGTGACCGCGACAGGATTCAAACCTGTAACCGGCTGATCCGTAGTCAGCTACTCTATTCAGTTGAGCTACGCGGCCATTATTTATTGTTCTTTTGTTTTAACGGGTGCAAAGATACGGACTTTTTTTGAAAATGCAAGCGTTTTACTAAAACTTTTTTCTAAAAATTATTCGATGAAACGGGAGTTAAACAACTGCCAGCCCAGTGTTAAACCTACATTCCAATCGTTAGACGGTGAACTATAGTGGTTTACATAAGCACTGATAGAACCGAACGATAATTGAAAAACTAATGAGATTTCTCCAAGATATTCGAATTTTGTGAAAGCTTTCCCGTAATATGCTTGTCCATATTCATCTTTCTTGATAGGAAAGATGGGTACAAATCCATAAAATTCTCCGCGTAATTGAAAAGACTCGCTTAACTGGTAGATGGGCATGGCGCCGACTCCGGCATATTGATTAGCACGGAAAGCCTCATTATAGGTTACTTTGCTATGGGCTGTCGGAGTGAATTCTCCTGCCTGCATTAATGTAGCCGTATAATTATTGGAGAAATTTCGGGATGAGTAATACGCCTCTAGATACGCTCCCAAGGTAAACTTAGGACTTACCTTATGGTATGTTTCGTTCTGATATGAAACTTGAAGCCAGGATTGTACCTTTTTATAAGGTTCCGGTGTGTCTTTAGTCACTTTGGATGCACCTGATCTGAAATGTTCTGTGCCGGTGAAAATTTGTGCAGCCATTTTTTCACGACTTCCTTGTGTGGCAAACTGGCGGGCATTCAAGGTGCTTCCTTCCAATACGATAGAGCCTCCGAAGATAGAATAAGTGCTTTTATCATGTTTTGTCTCGCTGAAGTCGATGATATTGGTTTGGAAGTACCTGTCTTCCATACGGGCTATACCTACACCGAATTCAGCTTTCTTACGGCTTAGAAACGGTAATGACACCTTCAATTTTACAAACTCTTCTCTTTTCTTGTTGAAAGCCGGATTGTCTTTATTGGAAAAGAATTTGGCTTCTTTGAAATAATCGAAGGTGGAGATCGAGGCTATGAATTTATAAGATGTAGGCAGCTTGGTTGGAAAATCAATTCGTGCTGCAAGTTGCACATTATTGTAGACCCGACCTAACTGTCCGTCAAAATTAAATTCTTTTGAATAATAGTTCAAGTTTTGATAGGAAGCACCAAAATAGACTTGATTGGAGCCACTGGAAGACACGTTTCCACCGACACGAAACGGAGAGATTGGCCTCCATTTTGACTTGGAGGTTCAAGTCGTAGGTTTGGTCTTTTCTCATTATAAACGGCATGAGGAATGATTTCGGATATAATATTATCGGACAACAAAACGGAAATATGCTCGTTTGATATCCTCCATAGTGAAAACATCGAAGTCGTTTTCATGGAACTCTTTTTGTATATATTGCTTTTGTCGTTCGTTGGCACCAGTTATATTTACTCTTTTGAAACGGAATCCGGTAAATTGCTCTTATAGGCCAGTCGTTTAACTTCACTTGTTCGGGGGTGTATTCTTCGATGAATTCGGCTTTTTATGGAGTTCCATCATTTCTATGGCACGTTTATAACCAATGTCATGCAACTCGTCAAAGCGCTGGAAGTCCATTAAATTGACATCATCATATTTAAAAGTCATGAGGATGCCGAGGGAATCGGGTAAAGAGTAATCTGTCTTTTGCATAATCATATTTTCCAGTTGCCCCATAATGTCACCTTCCTTGGGTTTGCCCGGATTGGCGGATACGGCACTTCCTATAATGATATCCGGATGGAAGGTGTCACGCATTACATTCACTGGAAAATTATTGTAAATGCCACCGTCGTATGCCAGTATCGAGTCTATTTCGATAGGCTTGAACATGGCAGGAAAACTCATGGAGGCACGTACGGCATCTCCCAGATCTCCTTTTTTCAATATCAGTGGTCTTTTGTTGTACACATCCGAAGCTATACAGCGGAAGGGAATATACAGGCTGTCAAAATTGGCCTTGCTTGCAGCTGTTGCCTGACCGAATAATTGCAGAAATACAATATTCATCTGAATGGGATCTACAATGCTGGTAGGCAAAAACTGAGGTTTGACATTCTTCAGCGAGTCTTTCAGGGAGATACGGATGTTGATAAATTCGGGTGTTGGAGGATTTTTCTTGAAATAATAGATGTATTTCTCTTCCACATTACCTGAATACCAGCGTTTGAAGTCATCGGATTTGAGTAAAGCCTCCATTTCATCGGGAGAATAGCCCATAGCATAAAGTGAACCGACAATGGCTCCCATGGATGTGCCTGCAATATAATCTATGGGGATACCGTTTTCTTCTAATGCGCGGATAATGCCGATATGGGTTAGGCCTTTGGCACCTCCTCCGCTCAGTACCAGTCCCACTTTCTGTGCATGGATGGGAGGAAGCAGTAAAAAGAGAAGAAAAAGTATATATAGATAATGTTTCATGGATGTCGAATCTTTGTATGTGTTGCTCCAAATATAGAAAGAAATCTTCGTTTCCAATCGTTTTTTAGAATAAAAAAGCGCCGGAAATGAACTTCCCGACGCTTTTGATAGCAAAATGTGATAGATTTGTTAAATCAGTTCGATACTGCGTTTTACAAAGTTTGTCAAAGCTTCGCCTTTCAACATATTATTTTGTAACAGAGCAAGGTCAATCAATTGGCGGATTACTTTGTTACCACCTGCGTATTCACCTAAAACAGCTTCTTTCTTGGTCTTTTCATCGGCCAACTTTTTCTCAACATCACTTAATTCATCTTTTTCTGCTTGAGGTATTTCATCGGCTTTTTTACCTTCCTGTGCTTTGTGAAGTTCGTCGTGACGTTTATTCAGACTGGTCATTTCAGTTTCGATAGGTTCAAGAGCAGCTTTACAAGAGTTGTCCGCATCATTCAAAACTTGTTTCACCAGTTTGTGGTCGACATTCAGAACCAAGTTAAACATATCCGGCATTTCTCCATAAAAACTCATACCTGCCTGGATATTGGCCATTTCTTTCATACGGCGCATATATTCGCTTTGGGTAATCATGATAGGAGTTCCTGTCTCGCCTAAAGATTGTGTTTCTACATTGAACTTCACTTTCTTCATCTGTGGCAACTGACTGCGGAATATGGAAGATAGAATATCGCGTTGGCCGACTTCCAGACTGGCATCTTTGCGCTCTTCTTTAGCAATCAGGCGGTCAATTACATCACTGTCCACACGGGTGAAGCGGCTCTTTTCAAATTTTTGCTCGAGCATACTTACCATAGCTACATCCAGCTGACCATCCATTAACAATACGTTGTAGCCTTTGTTCTTGGCCGCATCAATGTAGCTGTATTGTTCGTCTGCATGGGTAGCATACAGATAAATCAAGTTGCCGTCCTTATCTGTTTGATTATCTTTGATCAAGCTTTGGTATTCTTCATAAGTATAATATTTGTCATCTGTGTCTTTCAGCAGAGCAAATTTATTAGCCTTTTCGTAGAATTCTTCTTGGGTTAACATGCCGTAGTTGATGAAAATTTTCAAATCATCCCATTTCTCCTCGAATTCTTTGCGGTCATTCTTAAAAATGGCTTGCAGGCGGTCTGATACTTTCTTAGAAATATAAGTGGAGATTTTCTTCACGTTGGAATCGCTCTGCAAGTAAGAACGGGATACGTTCAACGGGATGTCTGGTGAGTCAATCACTCCGTGTAACAGGGTCAGGAAGTCTGGAACAATACCTTCTACCGAGTCGGTGACATAGACCTGGTTACAGTAAAGTTGGATTTTGTTTTTTGTAATTCAATGTTGCTCTTTACTTTCGGAAAGTACAGAATACCTGTCAGATTGAACGGATAATCCACATTCAGATGGATCCAGAACAAAGGTTCGTCTGCCATGGGATATAATTCCCGATAGAATTTCTTATAATCTTCGTCTTTCAGTTCTACCGGTTTGCGTGTCCATAAAGGATAGGTTTCGTTGATTACATTGTCTTCATTTGTTTCAACCTGCTTTTCCATCTTTCCATTCTTTCTTTTTGCCGAATGCAATGGGGATAGGAAGGAAGCGGCAATATTTAGTCAGCAATGAAGAAATACGTGTTTCTTCCAGAAATTCTTTGCAGTCATCATCTATATAAAGGATAATATCCGATCCGCGGCTTTCTTTTTCAACATTTTCGATAGTAAACTCAGGGCTTCCGTCGCAAGTCCATTTCACAGCTTGTGCTCCTTCTTGGTGGGATTTTGTGATGATTTCCACTTTTTTGGTCTACCATGAAGGCAGAATAGAATCCCAGACCAAAGTGTCCGATGATGGCATTGGCATCATCTTTATATTTTTCAAGGAAGTCGTTAGCGCCTGAAAAAGCTATCTGATTGATATATTTGTCGATCTCTTCGGCTGTAAGTCCGATACCCCGGTCGGAAATGGTGATGGTATCTTTTCCTAAACTTACTTTAATAGTAAGATCTCCCATCTCTCCTTTGAATTCACCTTTAGATGCAAGGGTTTTCAGTTTCTGTGTGGCATCTACTGCATTAGAAACTAATTCACGGAGGAATATTTCATGATCACTGTATAAGAACTTTTTGATGATGGGGAAAATGTTCTCAGTGGTTACCCCAATATTCCTTTTTGCATACTATTTATGGTTTTTAAGTTATTATGTTATATATACGTTTGAATCGTCTTTTTGTTGGATGATGGGCAAAAAAAATGCCAGATACAATGATATCTGACATTTTGTCTGTTATTTTTTGAAGAACTTTGGACTCTTTACTTTTCCACAGTCATGACAATGATGTCTTTTTCTTTGTCATAGCTTACCTTGATCGTGTCACCAGCCGCCATTTCTGATCCAAGTATCAGCTCGGAGATTCCATCCTCCAAATTGTTTTGGATGGCACGTTTTAATGGGCGTGCTCCGAACTGTACATCGTAACCTTTGGTGGCTACAAACTTTTTGGCATCTTCGTCGATAACAAGCTTATAACCAATGTGTTCCACACGACTGTAAAGACCCTTAAGTTCAATATCGATAATCCGAGTCAGTGCATTCAGGTCGAGTTGGTCGAAAGTTATTATTTCGTCCAGACGATTGATGAATTCGGGCGCAAAAGACTTATTCAAAGCTTTTGTAATCACGCTGCGCGAGTATTCTTTGTCATCTGTACGGATTTGGGCGGCAAATCCGATTCCTTTTCCGAATTCTTTAAGTTGGCGGGTTCCAATATTGGATGTCATGATAACTATGGTATTTTTAAAGTCTACAGTTCTGCCATAACTGTCAGTCAACCGACCTTCATCCATCACTTGCAACAGTATGTTGAATACATCGGGATGCGCTTTTTCAATTTCATCCAATAAAACGATGGAGTAGGGTTTACGTCTTACTTTCTCCGTCAGCTGTCCGCCTTCTTCATAACCTACATATCCGGGAGGTGCTCCTACCAGACGGGATACGGTGAATTTTTCCATATATTCACTCATGTCAATGCGGATAAGTGCATCTGCCGAACCGAACATTAGTTTCGCTAACTCCTTAGCCAGATGAGTCTTGCCGACACCTGTCGGACCTAGAAACATGAATGTACCAATCGGTTTATTAGGATCTTTCAGACCTACACGGCTTCTTTGAATAGCTTTTACCAGTGTGGCGATTGCTTTGTCTTGACCGATAACTTTAGAAAGCAGATCGTCTTTCATTCCTAATAATTTCATTCCTTCAGCCTGTGCCATTCTTTGCACAGGTACGCCTGACATCATGGAAACGACTTCGGCTATTTGTTCGTCATCTACCGTTTCCCGATTTTCCTTCAGGCTTTTTTCCCATTCTTCCTTCAGAGTATCAAGCTGGTTCGTATATTCTTTCTCTTTGTCACGATAACTGGCGGCTAGTTCGAAATTTTGTAACCTGACAGCTTCATTTTTAAGAGATTTCATCTCACCAATCAGTTTTTCCTGTTCTTCAATTTCTTTGGGAGCAGTGATATTAGTAAGATGTACGCGCGAACCGGCTTCATCTAAAGCATCTATCGCTTTATCAGGGAAGTTACGGTCTGTGATATATTGGTCTGTCAGTTTTACACAGGCTTCAAGGGCCGCATCTGTATAGTTCACATTATGATGATCCTCGTATTTATCTTTGATATTTTTCAAAATCTGAAGTGTTTCTTCTGCAGTTGTTGGTTCTACAATAACCTTTTGGAACCGGCGTTCCAATGCACCGTCTTTTTCAATATTTTGGCGGTATTCGTCCAATGTCGTCGCTCCGATGCATTGAATCTCACCTCTGGCCAATGCAGGTTTCAACATATTGGCTGCATCCATTGAGCCTGCTGCAGAACCTGCTCCCACAATAGTGTGGATTTCATCGATGAAAAGAATGATGTTAGGATTCTTCTTCAACTCGTTCAAAATGGAACGAATACGTTCCTCGAATTGTCCACGATATTTAGTGCCTGCGACAACGGCAGTCATATCAAGAGCTATCACGCGTTTATCAAATAAAATACGTGATACTTTCTTTTCCACAATCCGTAATGCAAGTCCCTCAACAATGGCAGATTTGCCGACTCCCGGTTCGCCAATCAAAATAGGGTTGTTCTTCTTGCGGCGGCTCAATATTTGTGCCAGTCGCTCTATTTCCTTCACCCGGCCAACTACAGGATCCAGTTTTCCTTCTTCGGCAGCTCTTGTCATATCTGTGCCAAAATTGTCGAGTACAGGAGTGTCATTAGCTGGCTTTTTTTGTGCCGGACGTGCCTGTTGTTGTGCTGCATTTGATTTATTGCTACTTGGATTCTGACGTATATCTTCGTCTTCATCCTCATCCTCACTGAACCCCAGACCTGCATGGGGATCTGGCTGTAAAGTGAGTTTAATTTTTTCGTATGTTACGCCATTGCTTTCCAAGACGTGGAAAGCTGTATTATCCTTGACCTTCATAATTGCTAATAAAATATGTTCGGAGTCAGCTGCAATGTTTCTCAATAACTTAGCTTCCAGAATACATAACTTTAACACTTTGGATGCTTTGTCATTAAAGCTAATATTCTCGTCATAGGTGGTGTCATTTTCCACATTGTTTTTCACAATGGTCTCCAACTGATTTTTTATGTCCTGTAAGTTTATTTGTAAATTAAATAAGATCTCGATAGCTTTTCCTTCACCTTCACGTATCAGTCCCAACAACAAGTGTTCGGGACCAATATAGCTATTCCGCAGCCTGTTGGCTTCTTCCTTGCTATACATGATGATATCGGACACTCTTTGTGTAAATTGATTGTTCATAAATTTATCGTCCTCCTAAAGTATAGTGTTTATTTCCCAGTGTGCAAAGATACACATAATAACAATGCATACCATTGTTTTCTTATTTATATTAGCATAACAAAATGTATGCCAAGCTTTGACAGACTAAATGGATTAAACAAAAATAAGGGTTATAGCAAACTATTCACAAAGTAAATGAGAAGTGGGAGTGATAATCACTATATACTATAGAATAAGGTATAGGGATACTTTTTACTTATATAAGTAAAAACATTTAATGGACTTAACTTTTTATGGGTTTTGTTTCGTATGTCGTATAAAAGTAGTACTTTAGCGTGGTTTTTGGTAAACCAAAAAGATGTATAATTAATATTTGTTTAAATGCTAGAACAAGACAGAATTATAAAGATTAACATCGAAGAGGAAATGAAGTCGTCGTACATTGATTACTCAATGTCAGTAATTGTTGCGCGCGCCCTCCCGGATGTTCGCGACGGCTTTAAACCGGTTCATAGACGTATCTTATATGGTATGATTGAGCTGGGTAATACCTCCGATAAAGCTTATAAGAAATCAGCAAGAATTGTAGGTGAAGTTTTGGGTAAATATCACCCGCATGGTGACTTTTCCGTGTATGGAGCTTTGGTCAGGATGGCTCAGGACTGGGCTATGAGATATCCGTTGGTAGATGGTCAAGGTAACTTCGGCTCTGTTGATGGTGACAGCCCTGCTGCCATGCGTTATACGGAAGCAAGATTAAAGAAAATAGGTGAAGAGATGATGCAGGATCTTTATAAGGAAACTGTTGATTTTCAGAATAATTTTGATGACACGTTGCAGGAACCTACTGTCATGCCGACACGGATTCCTAACTTGTTGGTAAATGGAGCATCCGGTATTGCAGTAGGTATGGCAACCAATATGCCTACTCATAATCTTTCTGAAGTAATCGATGCATGTATTGCTTACATTGACAATAATGATATTGATATTGAAGGACTTATGCAATATGTAAAAGCACCGGATTTCCCTACAGGTGGATATATATATGGTATAAGCGGGGTACGTGATGCTTACGAAACCGGACGTGGTAGAGTGGTGATGCGTGCTAAGGCTGAGATAGAAACTCATACTACACATGATAAGATCATAGTTAATGAAATTCCTTATAATGTAAATAAGAAGGAATTGATTGAAAATATCGCATCTTTAGTTAATGACAAGAAGATTGATGGTATTTCGTATGTAAATGATGAATCCGACCGTGAAGGTATGCGCATCGTTATTGATGTTAAACGTGATGCAAATGCTAGTGTGGTGCTGAACAAATTGTTCAAAATGACAGCTTTGCAAACTTCATTTGGCGTAAATAATATCGCTTTGGTCCATGGTCGCCCCAAAATGTTGAATCTGAAAGATTTAATCAGATATTTTGTAGAACATCGTCATGATGTGGTAATTCGTCGTACTCAGTATGATTTACGGAAGGCACAGGAGCGTGCTCATATTCTTGAAGGGTTGATTATAGCTTCTGATAATATTGATGAAGTTATCCGTATTATTCGTGCTGCAAAAACCCCTAATGATGCTATAGCAGGGTTAATAGAACGTTTTAATCTGAGTGAAATTCAGGCACGTGCTATTGTAGAAATGCGTTTGCGCCAATTAACAGGTCTGATGCAAGATCAGCTTCACGCAGAATATGAAGAAGTGATGAAACAGATTGCTTATTATGAAGAAATTCTTTCAAATGATGAACTTTGTAAAAAAGTAATCAAAGATGAGTTGATAGAAGTAAAAGAGAAATACGGGGATGCCCGTCGGTCTGAAATAGTTTATTCTTCAGAAGAATTTAATCCTGAAGATTTTTATGCTGATGATCAGATGGTTATCACGATATCCCATATGGGATATATCAAGCGTACTCCTTTATCAGAATTCCGTGCCCAAAATAGAGGTGGGGTAGGATCAAAAGGAAGTGAAACCCGTGATGAAGACTTTGTAGAGCATATTTATCCGGCTACAATGCACAATACTATGATGTTCTTCACTCAGAAAGGTAAGTGCTATTGGTTGAAAGTTTACGAAATTCCCGAAGGAACTAAAAATGCCAAAGGACGCGCTATTCAGAATTTGCTGAATATTGATTCCGATGATGTGGTTACAGCATATTTACGTGTAAAAAACCTTAATGATACCGAGTTTATTAATAGTCATTATGTGCTGTTCTGTACAAAGAATGGCGTCATTAAAAAGACTTTGTTGGAACAATACTCACGGCCTCGCCAGAATGGTGTTAATGCGATAACTATTCGTGAGGATGATAAAGTGATCGAAGTTCGTATGACTAACGGTGATAATGAAATCATTATTGCTAACCGTAATGGTCGTGCAATTCGCTTCCACGAAAGTGCGGTTCGTGTTATGGGACGTACGGCTACAGGAGTGCGTGGTATGACTTTGGATGAAGATGGTGGCGATGAAGTTATCGGTATGATTTGTATAAAAGATCCTGAAGCTGAATCAATCATGGTAGTTTCTGAACAAGGATACGGTAAACGTTCTGATATCGAAGATTATCGTAAAACCAATCGTGGCGGTAAGGGTGTAAAAACGTTGAATATTACAGATAAAACAGGTAAATTGGTGGCTATCAAGTCTGTTACAGATGGGAATGACTTGATGATTATTAATAAATCTGGTATAACAATTCGTTTGAAAGTCGCTGAGGTCCGCATTATGGGACGTGCAACGCAAGGTGTACGATTGATAAATTTGGAGAAACGTAATGACCAAATAGGTTCTGTATGTAAGGTGACATCTGAAGAAGAGGAGATTACAGATGAAAATTCAAATGCAGATTTTGAAAATATAACTGAAGGAGAGGGTGGTAGTATCACTAATCCAGATTTAATTGCCGAAGCAAATAGTGAAGAATAAAATAAATTGTATTATTAAATCCACAAAATCATGAGAAAAGTATTATTTACAGTGGCTTTATTGTTAACAGCTTGCTTTGTGTCTGCACAAGTAAGTGTTGTTAAGGAGGCTAAATCCTTGAAAAGCAAACCTGAAGAAGCTGCAAAAGCTATCGAACCGGCTTTAACTAATCCTGAAACTGCTAATGATCCGGAAACATGGAAATTAGCAGGAGATTTTCAGAAAGCAATTTATGATGAAGAAAACATGAAACTTTATTTACCTGGAGGCCAAGCAGATACAACTAAGCTTTATAACAGCTTAGCTAAGATGTATGACTTCTACTTGAAGTGCGATGAAATAGAGCAGGCTAAAGTTCAAAGTGGCGAGTTAAGAAACCCAAATTCAGAAAGAAGAATGCAGATGCTTTGAAGACTTTGCGTTTAAACCTGGTTAATGGTGGTGGTGATGCTTACAATAAAGGAGATTATGCTGATGCTTTAAAGTATTTTGGGTTATTTGTTGATGTAGTAAACGAACCTATGTTTGCTGATGATGATGAGTTGAAGACTGATACTTTGAATGCATTATATGCTTGCTATGCAACTTTAGCTGCTAATATGCTGAAAGATAATCAGGCTGTCATCAAATATGGTAATATAGGTAAGAATCATAAAGAAGAAGGTTATAGAGCATTAATGTGCTTGGCTGAAACATATGGTCAGAAAGAAGGTGGTGATTCTGCAAAATGGCTTGAAGTAATCAAAGAAGGTACTGAATTGTTCCCTAAGCAAGAATACTTTGTTGGTAATATTATGGATTATTACATTCAAAAAGGTATGGTTGATGAGGGTCTGGTTCAAATTAATAAATTGCTTGCTACGAGTGAAACTCCGTACTATCTTTATGTAAAAGGTATCTTATTATATGAGAAAAAGCAGTATGATGATGCAATTGCTACATTTAATAAAATTATTTCAAATAACGGAGATTTAGTTGCTGAAGCATATTCAAAGATTGGTGACTGTTATTTTTTCCCAGCTCAGATTATTGTTGAGGAAAATGCGAAGCTAGCTATTGATGATCCCAAATACAATGAAAACGAAAGTAAGATTAAAGAGTTGTATGAGAAAGCTAAACCATACTATGAGAAGGCAAAAGAATTAAAGCCTGACAATAAGGCTTTGTGGGGGAATTATTTGCTGAATATTTATTGGAAGTTAAATAGAGCTGAATATGATTCTTTGGAAAAAGAATTAGGATATTAATAAAAACACTGATTTTAAAATAATAAAGAGGTTGTGTTAAAATTCTGGCACAACCTCTCTTTTTATGCCAAAAGACTTTCCCAAGCCCGGGTTTTGTTATTACCTAAAGTTTTATGTATCTTTAAGTCTTTGTACCCATTACATCCGTTTACGAGAACCATTTTTGATATATAATCAATATTATGTTTAATTTATATTGATCTCTTTTTTATTGGGTAGATATTAATATGTTAAAGAGTAACAAAATATTGCGATTTGCTTGTGCTACCCTTCTTGATTCTTTATTTTATTACTAATATAGGTGTATTAGCATGAAATATCATTTTTCTTGCTATGCTAGGATTAAACAATCTAGCAAATATGTTTCGTTTATAGTTTGTGATGCAAATTACGTCTATATTTTCTTCTTTTACATATTTGTCCAAATTGCTCAGTATGTTATCTTCTTTCACTACATTATAATGTAGTTCCAATTTTGAGTATTGTTTTTGAAAATAATCTTTAATACCTGCTAGTTTTATTTCATGCCATGCATCATTATCTGTACTTAAATGAATGAAGGAAACGGCAAAATGAAACGATTTAAAAACATTTATCAAGGAGTCAAAAGCTATTAGATCCCTTTGGTCAAAATTGGTCACAAAAGCTACTTTTTTTATGTCATTGAATGTTTTTAATGGTGTATGTTCTGGAATAGCATATACAAAGGATTGGCTTCTTTCTATGACTTCGGCCGTAACGCTGCCAATCAAGTCTATATCTTTTTGACTTCTTCCTCTTGTTCCCATTATAATTATCTGAGGATTATATTCTTTAGCATATCGTAAGATTTCTTCTTCGGGAATGCCATCACGCAAAATACAAGTATATTTTATATTGGGAAACTCTCCTGACTCAACTTTCTTTTTAATTGTATCGGAAAGTTTGTTCAACTCGTTGTGCACTGTTTCTATCATACTTTTTACAGATTCTTCTCTTTCGATCTGAAAATTGAAATTATCAGTTCCATAAGGAATTGTAGGCACATAAATAGGACTGAAATAAGCATGTAAAAGCACAACTTCTGAATCAATAGCATTAGCAAAAGAGAAACCAAATTGGCAGGCTTTAAGGGAATAGTTTGAAAAGTCTACCGGGATAAGTACTTTTCTTTTTCTTTGTTTTTTTCCGAGCTACTCTCCTTCCCTTTGATTATATCTTCTGAAAGCCATGCAGAACTTTCTATAATTTGCAAAGCATGGGGCAGATCGCTTTCTTTAATTCTTAGTCTTACCCCAGAAGATATAACAGGTTGAATAAGATTCACATTGTGAATGTACGCTTCAATTCCCTCATTCTCAAGCACATTCTTTAAAATCTGAGCTTTAGCGTAAGTGAGGATTGCTAAGGTTACCAATTTATCTTCCATAATTCTATATTTTAAGTGATTTTCAGGTTAAACAAAAATCCCAATTGAATGTTGCAATTCAACCGGGATTTTATATTACACTTCTTGCGTTATTTTTCTTCAGTTTCTCTCAATATTTGAAGGGCTTTTTCAAGAACTGTTGTATCGTCTAACATTACTAGTCCCCCATCTGGTCCTGGTTCCAAATGAATTCCAACACTTTTACCATTCTTGAAATTGTGTCCACCAAAAAAGTTACGTACAGTTTCTACGGTCATATTGAGTTCATCTGCGATTCTGTGCATACTTCCACTGGGTAATGAATCTTTGATTCTGCGCAGTTCATTAAATGTTATTGTTCTCATGATGTATTAAATTTAGTTATAAAAGTGAGTTCTTAAATCATGGTATAAACTTAATCAAAAAAATGCATAAACAAATATTTTTGTGCTATTTTTGACTATATGTAAATTTATAATGGTTAATTTGCCAATTATAGATTAAGTGTATGAGTTACAATCATACCTGCTATAATAATGAAGAAATAAGTAGAAATGAGAATTATGTAAAATAAATTAATATCGCTAATCAAATAACCGCTAGCAGTGTATTGATTAGAAATGCAACGTGGTTTATAAAAGATTTTTTTTGAATAAATTTATAAAGGAGATAAATCAGATAGCCTATGAAACAACCTTCTATAGTGCCAAAAAGAATGTCTCCCGGATAATGCACTCCTAAGTAGATTCTAGAATAGGAATTGAGCACGGCCCAAAAAAGAAGCATAAAAGTAAGAGATTTCCTTTTAATTAGTAAAGATAAAAAGACAGAAATAGCAAATGTGTTGGCAGCATGACTGGATATGAAGCCAAATTGTCCTCCCCTATATTCGTTTACAATATCAACCATATACATAATATTGGGATCTTGTGTTGGGCGAAAACGTGCGAAAAACGGTTTGCACAAACCAGAAGCTATTTGATCTGCTAAAGTTATGACTAAGGCAATCATAATAATAGTCAATAATGCTTCTTGAATTTTATTATTTTTAATTATGATATATAACAGCATAGCAGCTACAGGTACCCATACAATTGTACTGGTAGCTACCCACATGAATCCGTCCCAAAATAAGGATTGGCTTCCGTTCAAATTCAGTAGTAATTCTTTATCTGCTGCTATGTACTGTTGTATATCCATTGATTATGTTTTAAATGATTTCAATAACATTGGTAGGCACCCATCCTACATTACCGTCTTCCAGTTTAATTTCTTTCCATTCCTTCATCGTATTATCTTTAATTATTACTTTCCTACCTTCATGAAGAATAAATAAGTCTGTTCCACTTTGGTTAGGAGTACTTTTAACTGTAACGCTAGGAGCCATTATAATAGCGTTATCATGGTTAATTAATTCAGATTTTTGTTCTGAGGCAAATATATTTGCTAAAATAGTCACTAGGAAGAAAAGATTGCTGAAATAAATCCTATTTTCTTCAAGACTACTCGTTTTCCGAAAATAAATAAAGACAGTGCCAATATCATCAGAATAAACATGATAATGCCTGTATGTGCCCACGCCTTTTCACTCATTGTATTAATAAGTGATTGAGTCCAAGTAACGAAAAACATCTCACTAGGAGGGGTTACCTTGTCTACAGTTTTGCTTCTAGCCAGTTCTAGGTTGAAACGAATATCACTATTTCCTGGGTTTAGCAACAAAGCACGTTCGTAATTGAGGACAGCTTTGGCAATGTTATTCATTTTATAATAGCTGTTACCTAAATTATAATAAATATCGGAAGATTCCCCCTCGTTTCTTAATATATTCTCATATATCTCTACAGAAGCTGCAAAATCATTTCTTATATATGCACTATCAGCTTCTGTCTTTGTTGGGAAAGTTTGTACAGCAGCATTTTGTGGCATTTCTGTTTGGGTGGCAACCTGTGCAGAGTCTGATTCATTCTGTGCGTAAACTGTGACAAAACTTATCAGGAATATCAAAATGAAATATATTTTTGTCATTGTTATAATCTCCTTTGATTTAGTGTTTTATACTACTCTCCATTTTGCTGATGACCTCAACAGCCGAAGAATATACTTTATCCATAGCTTCATTTTGGTTACCCGGAGCATAACGGGCAAACTCACATTCATTTAATGTTCCGATGAAGTCTTTTATCAGTTCGGGAGCGACTCCATATTGGGTCAATTCGTCCTCGATATTATCTTTAGACAATTGAGAAACCGGGATATTCAACTTATCACTGATGTATCCCCAAAGTGCTTTCAACACCTCATCATAGAATGCTTCTTGTTTGTTTTCAGTTAATAATTTGCCTGCATTTTTCATGCGTTTGGCAGCCACTTTATTCGCTTTTTTAGTGCGAACTTTTGCTACATTTGCATTTTCGATAGCTTTTTTACGATAGACAATTACGAAAACAATGAAGAGAACCAATGGAATGATATACCATAAATAATATGTTGTTGAGCCAAAGAAGAAATCTCCCTTACGAGTCAAACTAGTTTCCCCCATTTTGATGTAACGGATGTCTTGTCCCAATACTTTCAAATCTTCCTTGTTGGTAAAGTCTGCAATAATTTGATCTGCATTTCCTGCACCTTTTTCCACTTCTAGGCTATAAGCTTCTGTTTTTATTGTTTTATAACTATTGCTTTTTAAGTCAAAATAGGAAAATTCGACAGGCGGAATAGTGAAATTGCCGGCATGTCTTGGAATTGCTAGATATTCTATCACCTTATTGCCTGACAAACCTTCACGAGTTAATGTAAATTTATTGTCAATCTTTGGGTCGTATACTTCAAAATCCTTTGGAAAAGCTATTTCCGGAGTATTGACCAATTTCAAATTACCTGTACCGGAAATGACTAACTTAATGGTTACAGCATCATTTGTTTCAGTTCGTTTGTACTGATAGACGAACTGATAGTAAATTCTCCTACTCCTCCAGAGAAATTAGCCGGTTTGCCATCGGGCAATGCTTTCACATTGATGGTCAGCTTAGGAGTAACAATGTTTTTCTTTACTTCCACATAGTTACTTCCACCATTAAAGAAAGCATCAAAAGGATCGTCCGAAGCCACTTGCTGAGCTATAACTCCTTCAAAGGTAATAGACGGAATTTCCATTTTACCTGATTGCTGAGGAAAAAGTACATACTGACTCCACACAGTAGTGTTATAGTTTCTTCCGTTATAATGTTCCAAAGAGAATGTCTTTTGTTGGGGAAGTTCTACTTCTTGTGTATGGAAATTCTTCAAATCCGGCATTTTTCCGTACAACTGTCTCAGATTTACCAGTGTATAAACTTTATAAGTCAACAAGATGGCTTCCTGTTCATAAACAGTAGTCTTACTTGCTGTTGCGGTAATAACAAATCTTGATTGGTTATTTTGCTTCCGGCAACCTGACTGCGTGAAGAAGTTCTTCCACCGCTATTGTTTCCACCTCCAACACCATTTGCTTGATCAGGCGGTAATACTTTGATTTGTACGGAATTTGAAGTTTTGTTTTGTCCGTCTGCCACAATAGTAGCACCAGGAATGGTGTAAGTTCCTTCTTTATCAGCCATCAAAATATAAGTAAAAGTAATGGAGCTAGTAGAAGTAACATTACCATTTATAATCTGTGTACTACTCTGCTGTGAACGGCTTGGTCCCATTAAAACATCGAACCCCTTGATGCTAGGTGCACGAAAATCCCTGACTTTCTGAGTATTGACCGTATAAGTCAGCCGGAACTGATCCCCGCTTACTACTACATCAGGCGCAGAAGCGGTAAACGTCACATTTCCGTCTGCCCATGCTCCGAGCACCGATGTTATTAATATGAATAAGAGAATTACTTTCCTCATTGCTATCTAATTATTTTTTATTTGCCAAAATTAAGAAATTACCAGTCTTTATCCAACTTCTTTCCTTGAATTTTGCAGTTGTTTTTTAACTTTGTCTTGCACATTCTTTTCATCTTGCATCACAGCATTCAATAATTGTTGGGCATTTTCTTTGGACATTTCATCCTTATTTTGCTGCTGTTGTTGCTGATTTTGATTTTGTTGGTCTTTCTTATCCTGTTCTTGCTGGTCTTTGTTCTGATCCTTTTTGTCGTCTTTCTGATTTTGTTTTTGATCTTGATTCTTATCCTGATTCTGGTCTTGATTTTGCTGTTGGTCTTTCAACAGCTTTTGTGCCAAAGCCAAGTTGTAACGAGTTTCATCATCTTTCGGGTTATTCCGTAAAGATTCCTTATAAGCCTCTATACACTGTGGATACTGCTTGGACGACTGAAGGATAACTCCCATGTTATGATAAATCTGTGCTAGTTTATCCCTATCCTTTTCTACTTTTGAAGCAGATTCAAACTGTTCCATCGCTTCCTTTGCTTTTTGCTGCATCAAGAGCGAGTTTCCCAAATTGAACATAGCATCTGTTGATTTCGGGTTAATTTCCAATGCCTTACGATAATCTACCTCCGCTTTGATAAACAAACTGTCGTTATACAGCTTGTTTCCACTGCGCAGATAATCTCTTTCTGTTTTTTGGGCGAAGGCACAGCTTGCCACAAGTAAGAATAACAGAGTGATATAGGTTTTTTGTAACATAAGCATTCCTTATTTAAATAGTCTGACATTTTTGAAAAGCGGATTCTTCCGTTCCAAAATAAGCATTTCTACCACCAGCAGGATAAGCACCAGCCATGCCAAAGCCTGGAACTGTTCATCGAATTCAGTATAAACCTGACTTTCTACATCAGCTTTTGACAATTTAGCAATTTCATTGTTCAACACCTTTTCGGCAGAGTTGGTATTATCTACGCGGATATACATTCCATTGCCTGCCTTGGCTATTTCCTGGCACATTTGCTCATTCAAGCGGGTGACGATGACATTTCCATCTTTATCGCGACGAAAATTGTTGCTACCATTCTCAGCTGGAATTGGAGAACCATCCGGTGAACCTACCCCTAGTACAAATACCTGCATACCTTTTTCGGCTGCTTCCTGGGCTGCTTCTACTGCCCCACCTTCATGATTCTCACCATCGGTAATGACAATAATCGCACGTCCCACTCCTTCTTGTGGAGTAAAACTCTTCATTGCCAGGCGGATGGCCGTACCGATATCCGTACCTTGTGTGGTTATTAATGACGGGTTAATGGTTTCCAAAAACATCTTGGCAGAAACATAATCGCTTGTAATAGGCAATTGCGTGAAAGCATCACCTGCAAAAACAATCAATCCTACTTTATCATTATTGAACGTATCTACCAGTCTGGATATCAATTTCTTTGATTTGTCCAAACGACTGGGAGTCACATCTTCTGCCAGCATAGAGTTTGAAATGTCTAATGCAATAACAGCTTCCACTCCACTTCGTTTCACCGTTTCCATCTTTGAGCCGAACTGTGGACGGGCCAACATCAGTATAACCAATGTCAACGCAGCAAAAGTCAGCCAAAACTTGATGTCAGGACGATACTTGGAAATAGTCGGCATAAGCCCTTTCAGCAATGCCGGATCACCATATTTGCGAATATTTTGGCGGCGGTGATAATTGGAATACAAATACAGCGCCACCAAAAACGGCAATAGGATGAGTAAATATAAAAAGTTCGGGTCTGCAAATCGAAACATGACTTTCTTTTTTTAAGGTATTTTCTTTAATACTGAGTTACGCAACAAAAGTTCAAGCAAAATACAGAAGAAAGCAATCCAGGCGAATACCTGATATTCTTCTTCGCGTTTGCTGAATTCTTTCACGTTCAACTTCGTTTTCTCCAGTTTGTCAATCTCCTGATAGACTTCCTTCAGCTTGGAATTGCTGGTGGCACGGAAATAATTTCCGTTCGTTGTACCTGCAATCTCGGTCAAAGTCTTTTCGTCTATCTCGACGGGGACATTCACATATTGCGTCCCTGCGTAGGTCTGCATCGGATAAGGAGCAGTTCCGTTTGTACCGACACCAATAGTGTAGATCCTGATTCCGAACTGTTTAGCTATCTCGGCTGCCGTCAGTGGAGAAATATCTCCACGGTTATTACTACCATCCGTCAGCAGAATAATCACTTTCGATTTAGCCTTGCTGTCCTTCAGACGGGTCACCGCATTGGCAATGCCCATACCGATGGCAGTACCATCTTCAATCAGTCCGCGCTGGGCGATATCGCCTTTAATGCTGTTGAACAGATTCAGCAGTACCCCATGGTCTACCGTTAGCGGACATTGGGTAAAACTCTCACCGGCAAAGATGGTCAGACCGATATTATCATTGGGGCGGCCGTTGATAAACTCGGAAGCTACTTGTTTGGCGGCTTCCAAGCGGTTGGGTTTCAAGTCTTCGGCCAACATACTGGTAGAAACGTCTACTGCTAGCATGATGTCGATTCCTTCTATTTCGGTATTCTGCCAATTGTCTGTGGTCTGAGGGCGTGCCAAGATCAGGATTACCATGATGATAGCCACCGTACGGAGTACGAACGGAGCATGCAGCAAGTAAATCTTCCAGCTTTTGGGTGCCTTCATGTACATGCGTGTGGTAGAAACCTGAAGCGTAGGCTCGGTTTTCTTCCGCTTCATGACGTACCATATTATATAAGGTATGAGCAGAATCAGCAGAAATAGATATTCAATATTTGCAAAAATCATTGTTCCTAGTATTTATTTGTTAAAACCAGAGGTTATATACACCACTCAGCACCTTATATAGAATTACCACAATCGCAATAACAATGATGCTGATGCTGCCCAGCAGAATCATTCTGCCCTGTTTGCTTCGCTTTTCCTCCACGGTGATTTCCGTAGGTTCGGGCTTTGCATTCGGGTCTGGTTCCACTTTTTGTATTATTGATAAAGTCTACTGCGTTTACCAGATTCATATCGTTTTCATTCATCAACGGAGAATGTTTGGCGAATTTCACCAAGTCGGCAGTCTGGAACAAATACATCAAATCCTTGATAGACTCTTTGTCGTTGATTTCCTGTAGCTTATCAATAATTTCGGATGAAGTCATCTCCATAGCGTTAAAGCCGAATCGTTCTTCCATATAAGTACGGAGTACATCCGTCAGCTCGGTATAATAGGTCTTCGGATCGGCTGTACGCAAGGTTTTGTCTCCCTTGATACGCTCTATTTCCTTCAACGCCTGCTGGTGTGGCGGCAACTTCGGTTCAATCTTGATCTTCTTGATGATAGGCTTGTTATCTTTGTAGCGTACAAACAGGTAGTAAGCTAGTCCGCCCAAAGCAAGCATCAGCAAGGTAAGCCATACGATGGCCGATACGTCATCCCAGGTGATAGGTACTTCGCGAACGGTCTTCGGTCCGAAGAATTGTTCGGGATGCAGCGTATCTACCGGAATGGAATATACTTTTACGGCCAATGCTTTGGACCGGTAAGACTCTCCGTTTACCATCACCTCGAATGGGGGAAGATAGTAAAGTGCCGAGTCAAAAGAAGTTATTGTATATTCCTGTTTTATCAGCATACGCTTTCCATCGTTCAGCATCTGGGTATCAGGCTTGGCTATATCCAATATCTCCACTCCTTTTACCAATGTATCGCGTAGGAACGGAAGTTGCAGTTTTTGCTTGGCATCCATGCTGATTTCCAGCTTCACTTTAGCCTGTTCGCCAATGAGAAGCTGCAGCGAGTCAATGCTGGCGTCTACCGTAACCTGCTGTGCCTGTGCCTGTCCGGCTGTTATCAGCATAATTGCACAAACTCCAGCTTTCAAGAACTTTTTGCTAGTATTCAGTATATTCATATTCTTTAATTTCGTTTAGCAAATAAGTTAAGCAACGATTTCACATAATCCTGATCCGTGCGGATAGATACAGAGTCCACATTACTTTTAGTAAATGTTTCATTCAATACTCCCTGACGCTGTATCCACCAGTCATTATGTGCGCGACGCAAAGCTCGTGACGAGGTGTCAATCCATTGCTCGTGGCCGGTTTCGGCATCGCGTACTTTCATCAGTCCCACATCAGGTAACTCTGCCATGCGGCGGTCGTATACCTGAATAGCTACGATATCATGTTTCCGGTTGGCAATGGTCAAAGCATTGCGGAAGTCGTTTTCATCTATAAAGTCGCTTATCATAAAGGTGGTGCAACGTTTTTTGATCACGTTGGTCAGATATTCCACAGCCGTTTTTATATCTGTACGCTTGCTCTCGGGCTTGAAATCAAGCAGTTCACGGATGATATAAAGAATATGTTTACGGCCTTTTTTAGGCGGAATGAATTTCTCAATCCGGTCTGAAAAGAAAATAACTCCGATTTTATCGTTATTTTGAATGGCCGAGAATGCCAATGTAGCGGCAATCTCGGTCACCATATCCTTCTTCAACTGCTTCACCGTACCGAAATCCAAGCTGTTCGAAACATCAATCAAGAGCATAACCGTCAATTCGCGCTCTTCTTCAAACACCTTGACAAAGGGTTTGTTGTAGCGGGCGGTTACGTTCCAATCAATGTCACGTACGTCGTCACCATACTGATATTCACGTACTTCCGAGAATGACATACCTTTGCCCTTGAATGCAGAGTGATACTGTCCGGCAAAGATATTGTTCGAAAGTCCGCGTGTCTTGATTTCAATCTGGCGAACCCGTTTTAATAAATCACTTGTTTCCATACTGTTCGTACTATGTTGTTTATTTATCCGGCGCATCGGTTTCTGTTTTTTCTCCTATCGAGAATGGTTTTTCAAACGGATGCATTTGGTGTTCCACCCATGTGGGATGGTGGTCCCACATAGATGAAACGGGAGTTCCACATGGGTGGAATGACAGTCCCACCCATGTGGAACTCTGTACTCAACCTTTTGTTTCCAAGGTTTCTTCCTAATTGTCAAGCAATTAAGAACTGCCTCAGAACACAATCCTTAGGGTACTTCCACTTTATTCAGGATTTTGCTTACAATTTCATCAGAAGACATATTCATAGCCTCTGCTTCGTAAGTCAAGCCGATACGGTGGCGAAGCACATCGTGAGCAACTGCACGAACATCTTCGGGAATTACGTAACCACGACGTTTGATGAACGCATAACTGCGTGCTGCCAATGCCAAATTGATAGATGCACGCGGTGAACCACCGAAACCAATCATGTCTTTCAGTTCTTTCAAGTCATATTTTTCAGGAAACGGGTTGCGAATACGATATCAGCGATGTATTGCTCTATCTTTTCGTCCAGATAGACTTGGCGCACCACTTTACGGGCTTCCATAATATCTGTTGCTTTCAGAATGGGACGAACTTCGATTTTCTCTCCAGTAATATTTTGGCGGATGATTTTCTTTTCTTCTTCCAGTTTCGGATAGTCGATAATAACTTTCAGCATAAAACGGTCTACCTGGGCTTCGGGAAGCGGATAGGTACCTTCCTGTTCAATCGGGTTCTGAGTAGCCATTACAAGGAAAGGTTCGGGTAGCATAAAGGTTTCCTTGCTCAGTGTGACTTGACGTTCCTGCATGGCTTCCAGCAAAGCACTCTGTACTTTAGCCGGGGCACGGTTAATTTCATCGGCTAATACGAAATTTGCAAAAATCGGACCTTTCTTTGCTATGAATTGTTCGTCTTTCTGACTATAAATCATGGTACCGATAACGTCGGCGGGCAGCAAGTCTGGAGTAAACTGGATTCGGCTGTACTTGGCATCAATCAAAGATGCAAGCGTTTTGATCGCCAGAGTCTTTGCCAGACCCGGAACACCTTCCAACAGGATATGACCATCGGACAGTAAACCGATAAGTAATGATTCTACCAAATGTTTCTGACCTACAATAACCTGGTCCATACCAGTCATTAAGTTGGTTACGAACGCACTTTGTCTTTCAATTCGTTCGTTTAGTTCGCGAATGTCAATTGCTTCAGCCATAATTTTGTTTATTTAGTTGTTTCTTTATTGATCTAATAACGGGCTTGTAAATAGCCTTGTTCATTTAACGCAGCCAAAATTACGGTAATTAATTAACAGCGGCAACTAATTTTTTATTAAAAAAGTAAAGTGCATCTCTACTTTTTAAAGGTTATTGGGCTAAAGATTTTAAATACAAAGATAAGGTTTGTAGAGTGAGAATATCAGTTGAGCGCACTTTTTTTACTCTTGTATTTTGCCTGCTTTATTTAAGTCGAAAGCAGGCAAAATACAAGAAGTCTTATTTTTTAGGAGTTAATTCAGGAATACGCAGAGTAGTCCCTATGGGTACTCTGTCGGCATCTTTAATGATGTTTTTATTATGTTTCACGATATAGGGCCATAGCTTTTTTGTACCATAGAATTTCACAGCTAATTTTACCAGGCTCTCTCCTTCTCGTAATGTGTAATTAGTTTTAGTCCCTGTTATGTCATATTCTACAGTGTCGGCTAAAGTTTCTTTTTCAACATTTGCAGTTACAGCAACGCCAGAACTCTTTTTCGTACTAGGAGATACAGCCTGTTGTGATTGACTGATGTTTTCTTTTCTAGTAACATCCGTCCATATGTTTGCGGTATCTTTACCTTGCATTAATGAGTCATTAACCGGAATTGCAGGAATATCCTCTTCCAATTGTTCTTGGGTGTTTTTTATTGTAGCCGGCGATTGTAAATCCGAAGTTTTATCTGATTGCAAATACCAATATATGCCACCTGTGATGCAGACAATCAAAATGATAACAAGAATAATTCCCCGGGAAACTCTGTTCTTTTTCTCTCCTGAGATTTCTTGTGCTTCTGTTGTCTCCTCTATCTTCTGTTCTTTTTCAAAATTAGAAGTAACAGTTACCGTTTTTTCTGACGGGGTTGCCTCTTGTGGCACTATTATTTCCAAAGATGCTTTTTCTTCACAAGCTTTATGAGCAGCCAGTATGGCTGCATCGGCAATAGTCATAACTTCTTCTTGAGGTTTGTCTGTTACCTTGTTTCCTTCTATTGTTTCTGCTAAAGGAGAAACCGTTTGGGGAACAGCCGTTTCAACAACAATATCCTTTTCTGCTTCAGTGACAATATCTTCCGATTTTTTTCCCGGTTCTATAATTTGTATCTCTTCCTTTGTGATTTCAACAGAAGGTACAGGTTCTTCAATAATTGTTTCCTCAATAACCGGAATAGTGTCTTCAGCGGCAATGGGATTCTCATTTTGGAGAATCTTCTGGTATTTTCCGTTTCTATGAGTTCAACCTCTTTAGCCGCAACTGTTTGTTAGGCTTAGGCGCGTTTTTCGTCAACGGTATCTTCCTCCTCTCCTTCTATTTCTGTTTCGGTATCTTCCAATTTTGGTATTCTCATTTAATATAACCGTTTCAAAATGAGCAAATGGCTTATTTATTAAATCTTTTCATGCTGGAATCCGGGTAAAGATATTTTTTGTATGACCCTGTATTTCAATTCTTTCCCCGTATTTACGTTTACACTTTCACGACTCTCCACCTCTGTGAGTTTAAACGTACCTAGTCCTTTAACCTTTACATATTTTTCAGTAGCTAGAGCTTCCTCTATCAGTTCAAACATTCCTTTGACAAAGATTTCAGCATCTTTTTTAGTCATGCTGTGTTTCTCAGCCAAAAGTTCGATGATATCTTGTATGGTTACTTTCTCGCTCATGATAATATTATAAATAAGGGCTATTTTATTTAAACTTTTCTTTTAAGGTTACGCTGGGTTTGTAAGTCAGCACTAACTTGGGGGGAATCAGCATACGTTGTTGAGTAGCCGGGTTAATAGAAATTCTTTCCAATTTTTCTTAACCTCAAACGTACCAAATCCCTGAATTACAATGTTGTTGCCATCTTGCAATTCTTGGGTCATAACACCAATGACTGAGGATACCAATTGTGATGTATCTTTATTTGTATATCCTAGTTTACGTGATAATTCAGATATAAATTCTTTGTTATTCAAAGCTTAAAGTGTTAATTTGGTTGCTATATTAGTAAAAAAAACAAACATTATCCAAAACTTTTATATGGGGAAAAAAGCCTATAAAATGCTGGCGTATAGGTCAAAATCATCGGCGGCTGTAATTTTTCACTTTATAGAATTCACCTATTTTTAAGTACTCGTCATCAGCTTTTATCAAGACCTCAGGATCTACCTCAGGAGAGTCAAAACTGGGTTCTGCCTATGTAGTAATCTCCTTCCTTCCGGTCTATAATGACTTTGAATTCTTTACCTATTTTCGTTTGGCTTCAGTTCGCCGGCTATTTCCTGCTGAAGTGCCATTAATTCATCCAAACGCTGTTGTTTCACTTCATGAGAAATGGAATCTTCGTATTCTTTAGCGGCGAATGTTCCTTCTTCTTCTGAGTATGCAAAGGCCCCCATCCGGTCAAATCGTACTTTTTTGACGAATTTTTTTAATTCTTCAAAATCTTCTTCAGCCTCGCCGGGATGTCCTACCATTAATGTTGTACGTAAGTGAATACCGGGTACTTCCCGACGAAATTTTTCGATTAATTCGTAGGTTTCCGCTTTACTTACGTGTCGGCGCATTTTATTCAGCATATTGTCACTAATGTGTTGCAGGGCGATATCCATATATTTGCATACATTATCGTGTTCGCGCATAACACGGAATAATTCTTCCGGGAAATGCGCCGGATATGCATAGTGTAAACGTATCCATTCTACACCGGGAACATTAGCAATTCTTTCGATGAGTTCGGGCAATTTCTGACTTTTATATAGATCTACGCCGTAGTAAGTCAATTCTTGGGCTATAATTTGGAACTCCTTTACTCCTTCGGATACAAGTAGTTTCACTTCATCAATAATCTCCTCCATCGGACGTGAAATGTGGCGTCCTGTAATAATAGGAATGGCACAATAAGAACATTTACGGTCACAGCCTTCTGATATTTTCAGATAAGCATAGTGATGAGGAGTGGTTAATGTCCGTTCAATGGCAAATTCCGCCTTGTATGCTTTGCCTAAATCTGCCAGTAACTCATTCCAATTAAACTTACCATAGAATTTGTCTACTTGAGGAATTTCCAATGCCAATTCTTTTAGATATCTTTCTGAAAGGCAACCCATTACATATAGTTTTTTGAGTTTTCCTTCTTCTTTGGCCTGACAAAATTCCAATATCATATTGATCGATTCCTCTTTGGCATCGCCGATAAAACCACATGTATTAATAACTGCGATTTCTCCTTGCGGTTTATCGGAATCATGAGTTACTTTATAACCGTTTGCTTCCAGCTGACGCATCAGCTTTTCTGAGTCTACTAAGTTTTTGGAACACCCTAAGGTGATGATATCTATTGTGTTACGTTTCATTTATTATTCAGTCTCTCCAAATAGTGAGTCTACAAATTCTTTTTGCGGAATACCTGCATGTCTTCAATACCTTCGCCCAATCCAATATATTTTACGGGAATTTTGAACTGCTCTGAGATGCCAATTACAACGCCCCCCTTGGCTGTTCCGTCCAATTTGGTAATTGCCATAGCAGTAACTTCTGTAGCCAAAGTAAACTGTTTTGCTTGTTCAAATGCGTTTTGACCGGTAGAACCGTCTAAAACCAGCAATACTTCGTGAGGTGCGTCCGCAACAACTTTCTTCATCACATTCTTGATTTTAGTAAGCTCGTTCATCAAACCTACTTTATTGTGAAGACGACCTGCGGTATCAATAATTACTACATCTGCATTATTAGCTACGGCAGAGCTTAAGGTATCAAAAGCTACGGATGCGGGATCTGATCCCATTTTCTGTTTAATAACAGGCACTCCTACTCTTTCTCCCCAAATATCCAATTGTTCTACGGCGGCAGCACGGAATGTATCAGCGGCACCCAAATAGACGGATTTGCCCGCCTTCTTAAATTGATATGCCAATTTGCCAATGGTTGTAGTTTTACCCACACCGTTTACACCTACCACCATGATGACATAGGGCTTCTTACCTTCCGGAACAGTGAAATCATCCGAATCCACCGTGTTATTTTCAGTCAATAATGCCGCTATCTCTTCACGGAGAATCTTGTTCAGTTCCTGAGTGTTTACATATTTATCTTTGGCAACTCTTTCTTCAATGCGTTTAATAATATTTAGAGTTGTTTCAACGCCTACATCCGAAGTAATAAGCACTTCTTCCAGATTATCCAATACTTCATCGTCTACTTTTGATTTACCAGCTACGGCACGGGCAATCTTACTAAATACACTTTCTTTGGTTTTGGACAATCCTTTGTCTAAAGTTTCCTTCTTTTCTTTCGAGAAAAATTAAAAATCCCATATTGGAGTCTGATTTATCTGTTTATGCTACAAAGATATAACTAATCTCTTACACGGACAAAAAAAAGTGTCACAATGATTGGTCATAATGTATTATGATGATAACATTGTGGTATAAAAAAAAGTTCCTTCCATAATATATGAAAGGAACTTTCCATTAGTCTTCCGACTGAATTATTTCTTGAAAAAGTCTTGAACTTTTTCGTTAGGTACCATTTGCTCATCGAAGATGTAAGCTCCTGTTTTCGGAGATTTAACCATCTTGATAACCTTAGTATAAGAACGTCCTTCTTTACCTGTCTGAAGGGTTGCGACTGTTTTCTTTGCCATGGGTTATAATTATTTAATTTCTTTGTGAACTGTTACTCTTTTCAAAATAGGATTGTACTTCTTAAGTTCCAATCTTTCAGTGGTATTTTTCTATTTTTGTTGTAATGTAACGAGAAGTTCCCGGCATACCACTATCCTTCATTTCTGTGCATTCAAGGATTACCTGTACTCTATTACCTTTAGCCTTCTTTGCCATAGTCTATCTCTCCTTTTAATTAACCATAATTTTGATGCTTTTCCAATCACAATAGCCTTTGGTTACCGCTTCATTCAGCGCTGCATCCAAGCCTTTTTTATTAATCACACGTAAGCCGTTAGCGCAGATATTCAGGCTAATCCAGCAATCTTGTTCTACATAGTAGAATTTCTTAGTAAACAAGTTCACATCAAAAGTTCTTTTGGTTCTTCTCTTAGAGTGTGAAACATTGTTGCCAATCATGGCTTTCTTTCCGGTAATTTTGACAAATCTTCGACATTGCTATCTTATTTTTATAGTTTTTTTCAATACTTATTTCAAACGGAGTGCAAAATAAGCACTTTTATTTGTATAAAACAAGAGTTTTTGCAAATAATTCTGCAATTACTGCTCATTTTCTTCGTTTTGGAACAACTTTCGGAGCAGTTGCAGTGCATTTTGGGTTGCATTTGCAATGTTTTTGTTTCTTCCTTCGTCGCCTTCCAATTTCAGTGTAATCACTTTGTCTTTACATCCGGCAGCAATCCAAATGGTACCTACCGGCTTGTCGGGGGTACCTCCTGTGGGCCCTGCGATACCTGAAGTTGCTACAGCACAATCAGAATTCATCGATTTCATCGCCCCTTTTACCATTTCGATAACGGTTTCTTCACTTACAGCCCCATGAGTTTCTAAAGTTCCGTGGTTTACCCCCAACAGATTTTCCTTTATTTCGTTGGAATAGGCGATAATTCCACCTTTTAAAGAAGTGTGAACTTCCGGCAACGGCTGTAATAGCGGCCGCCACACTTCCTGCCGTGCAACTCTCGGCAGTAACGAGTGTCAGGCCTTCTCTCCAAAACAAATCGTTAATCTCTTTACTTAAAAATTTACCTTCTACTGACATGTTGAAAACGGTTTTTAAATATTTAAATAGTTACCCGTGAATAAGCGGGCTTGTCTATAGTGCAAAAATCATTGTCCAGGTACTTGTAATAACCGGTAATTGCGATCATTGCAGCATTATCCGTAGTAAAGCTGAACTTCGGGATATAGATATTCCAACCATATTTCCCGGCATGTTCGCGGAATGAGTTACGAAGCCCGTTATTGGCTGATACCCCTCCGGCTACTGCCACTTCATTTATTTTGAGATTTTTGGCTGCTTTTCTCAGCTTATCCATTAAAATATCTACAATAGTCGCTTCTAATGAAGCAGCCAAGTCGTTTTTATGATGCTCGATGAAATCGGGATCTTCTTTCAACCAGTCACGCAAAGAGTATAGGAAAGAAGTCTTTAGTCCACTGAAGCTATAGTTATAGTCCGGAATATGTGGTTTACTGAAAGTGAACGCTTTGGGATTGCCTTGACGTGCCAGTTTATCAATGATAGGACCTCCGGGATAACCTAAGCCCATTACTTTAGAACATTTGTCGATAGCTTCTCCTGCTGCATCGTCAATAGTTTGTCCCAAAACTTCCATATTATTATAGGCCTTTACCAATATTATCTGTGAGTTTCCTCCTGACACCAGCAGGCACAAGAAAGGGAATTTAGGTTGGTTGTTGTCTTCTTCCGATTCTTTAATGAAATGGGCTAACACATGGGCTTGCAGGTGGTTAACATCAATCATTGGTATATTTAATGAACGTGCGAAACCTTTCGCAAAAGATACTCCGACCAGTAATGATCCCATCAAGCCGGGTCCTCGGGTGAATGCAACGGCGCTTAGTTGCTCCTTGGTAACTCCTGCCCTTTTTAAGGCTTCGTGCACCACCGGTACAATGTTTTGTTGATGGGCACGTGACGCCAATTCGGGAACCACCCCTCCGTAAGCTTCGTGAACAGCCTGGCTGGACACTACGTTGGACAACAATACGCCATTCTTGATAACTGCGGCTGATGTGTCGTCACAGGAAGATTCTATACCTAATATAATTGTATCCATATTTCTATACCTTAATTATATATATTAATGTGTCAGAATTTCAAGTCCGTTATCTGTCATAACGAAAGTATGTTCCCACTGTGCAGACGGCTGTTCGTCTTCGGTGACTACAGTCCAGCCATCTTCCTCATCAATGAAGACTTCCCATGTTCCCATATTGATCATTGGTTCAATGGTAAAAACCATTCCCGGGACCAATAGCATACCAGTTCCTTTTTTCCAAAATGTTCTACATCCGGTTCTTCATGAAACTCTATGCCTACTCCGTGTCCGCAGAGATCACGCACTACTGAGAATCCATTTTTTTAGCATGTTTTTCAATGGTATGTCCTATGTCTCCCACAAAACCAAATGGTTTTGCAGCTTCCATGCCTATCTCCAAACATTCTTTAGCTACTCGTACCAGTTTCTCTTTCTGAGGTGTGGTTTTTCCAATGGTAAACATACGCGATGCGTCGGCATAATAACCATCAAGAATGGTAGTACAATCCACATTGATAATATCTCCTTCTTTCAGAATGTCGAATTCATTAGGAATACCGTGACAAACAACCTCATTGATAGAGGTGCAGCAACTTTTTGGAAAACCTTCATAACCTAAGGTTGCAGGAATGCCGCCATGATCTTTAGTGTATTCATAAACTAGTTTGTCTATTTCCAATGTGCTCATGCCTGCATGGATCTCGCGTTCTACAAGGTCTAGCACTCCGGTATTGATAATACCGCTACGGCGTATTCCTTCAATCTGTTCTGGTGTCTTAATCAGTTCACGTGAAGGCACCAAATGACCTCTATCTTGATAATAGAGAACCTTTTTTATCTAACTCTGTGAGTTCCATACCTTTGGGCACTCTCCAGTTTATTTTATTTCTTTTCATATCAAAGGATTAATTGACTTACAAAGTTAGAGGAAATATTTGTAAAAATGGCTCATCCGGCAATAAATATCTTCATAAAAAGAGAATTTACATGAAATTTGACAGAAACAAATGTTAAATAATCATGTCTTTTACATGAATTTTATGTAGGAGAGTCTATTTTATTTTAATAAAAGGTTATATTTACCGCAAAAAACTAAGCATTCTATTATTAACTTCTTTAATTGAACATCAAAATGGATAAACATCAAATTGGAGTAAACGCAGGAAAAGTTTGGAAACTGCTGAATGACAATAAACGGTGGAGTTATTGTGATTTAAAAAGAGCTTCAGAGTTGTCTGACAGAGATTTGAATGCAGCTATAGGTTGGCTGGCCAGAGAGAATAAAATAGACTTTGAATGTTCTAACGGAGACGATTGCCTGTTTCTGAGCGTCAATGTTTATATTGGCTGAATACGAGAAACAGATAATTATGTGGGGCCAAAACTTTCATAATTATCTGTTCTCTTTTTTTAATCAACTTTTCTAATCACTTTGGCTGGATTACCTACAGCAACGGAATTGTCGGGAATGTCTTTAGTTACGACACTTCCAGCTCCGATAATACAGCGATGACCTATTTTTACTCCGGGACAAAGAATAGCTCCTCCTCCTATCCAGCAATCTTCTCCGATAGTTACGGGATATGCATACTCTTTGGGTTCGCGTCGGGTTATGTAATCTACCGGATGATGTGGAGTATAGATCTGTACATTGGGTCCTATCAATGTATGTGCTCCTATGGTGATATATCCACCGTCTAAAAATGTACAGTTGGCATTCACAAAGACATGCTCTCCTAAGCGGATGCCGTGTCCATGATCACAGTAAAATGGTGGACAGATGACAGAAGTGGAAGGGATACCCGGCACTAATTCTTCCAGCACTTCCCTGAAACCATCATCGTATGTACTCATCATCCGTAATTGGACCACTAGTTTTTTGGCGTGTATGAAACTGGCCTGTATTTCCGGTTTCTCCATATCGGCCAGCTGACTGTTACGCATTTTGTCTATCTCGTTCATAATTAAAGGGCTTTAAGATTTCGCCTCAAATGTAGGATTTGTTTTCCGTTCTGCCAAATATACACCACACAAGATAAGAAAACAACCGGTAAGGGCTATCCAAGTTATCTTTTCATTAATAATGACCGCTGAAGTAAGAAGAGTTACCAAAGGGACGATATAAATATAGTTTGTACTTTTTACGGCTCCCAATTCCTTGACACATACATTCCAGGCTATGAAGCAGAGCATGGAGGCGACAAATCCCAAAAAGAGAAGATTTCCAAACACGATGGGTTGCATCATCAAGACATTGTCCCAATTTAACGGACGGAATAAAAACATGGGCAGAATGGTCAGCACTCCGTAGAAGAATACTTTACGGGTAATGAATACGATAGAATAATGATTATCCAATTGTTTGAGAATAAGGCAATAAAATGCCCACATCAATGCAGCGGTCAGTGAAAGAATATCTCCCAAAGGATTAATTTTCAGAATGAAACTGCCGTTGAAAACAACTAGCCCCACTCCTATCAAAGCCATGATCGATCCGTAAACAAGATGGCGGGTGAAAGGTTCTTTTCTTCTGAACAAATAAGAAAGTAGTGTGGTCAGAACAGGTGATGTGCATACTATCAGAGACACGTTGGAGGCTAATGTGATACCGAGAGCCGTATTTTCAGTAATGAAATAAATAGTTCCTCCACATAATCCGGCCAATAAAAGTACAATTCATCTTTTATTCTATTGGCAAATAGTTTTTATAAGAAATACACCACATGCAAAGATAGGCCAGAGTGAAACGATAAAAGAAGATGTCGGAAGGACTTAATCCATGTTGGATTAGAATCTTAGTAGAAACAAAAGTAGTCCCCCAGATAGCTACAGTGATTATTGCCATTAAGTGATAGACGAACCTTGATTTGATTACATTCATAATTTATATGTGTTTTATTATGTTGCAAAGATAGGTTTGTTTTCGAGAAACTTATCAAAATATATGGCATAGTTGAGCTGATACAAAGTTCGTTGTTTTCTCACTTACCTTGGGCGCGGCCCTCAAGGTAAGTGAGATATTTCTATTTCTGGGGAATCCAGGAATCTACCAGCTCCTGATGTTCTTTTACCCATTTTTCCGCTCCTTCTTTTTCATTATATTCATTTTGTGATACATCATCCAGCAAGCTGCTGATTTCTTCGGTGCTCAGATGTATGTTTTCTATCAGTTTTACCACAAACGGGTGTTGCTCACCAAATCCTTTGCAGGCAATGGCTGTAATTGTTTCCGCTTTACCAAAAATGCCTTTCGGGTCTTCTAAAAATTTTAATTTAAAGCGGGTGAACATCCAATGGGGAGTCCATCCCGTCACCACAATCCATTGATGTTCGTCAATGGCTCTTTTTAGTACTGCGGTCATAGCCGGTCCGCTAGACTCCAGCAATTTGTAATCCAGATTGTATTTTTCTATGGCCATATCTGCAGCATGCATAATCCCTGCGCCGGCATCAATGCCGATAATCTCGCCTCCGAATTTTTCTTTGTTGGCATTTAATTGGTCAATAGAATGAATGTCCACATAATCGGGGACTACCAGACCGATACGGGCATCTGGATAGATCTTGCCTAAGATTTCCAGATTCTTTCCGTATTGTTTCATATAATCGGCCTGTGTGGCTGGTAACCAAGCATCCATCAGCAAATCTACTTTGCCACGGGCCATTGTTGCATAGATAGGAGCTGGATCAGCATTCTTTAAAATGACATGATAACCTTGTTGTTCAAGAATCACTTCCGTTAAATAGGTCAGAGCGATGCCATCGTCCCAGTTTATGTATCCAATGCTTATTGTCTTATCATCTTTTTTCCCGCTGCAAGAGGTAAGCAACAGGAGGAAAGACAAAAAATATAGTATTTTCTTCATGCTTATTTCCCTTTCTTTTGTTTTCCAAGTCCTTGTGTTATTCTATCCAGAATGATGGCTAGGATGACTACTGCGATACCGCCTTCGAAACCTAAACCTATTTTCATCTGCGTGATACCTTTCAATACGATTTCCCCTAACCCTCCGGCTGCAATCATAGCGGCAATGACCACCATGGAGAGCGACATTAGGATTGTCTGGTTTATACCGGTCATGATAGTGGGCAATGCCAGCGGTAATTGTACCTTGAATAATAATTGCATAGGTGTCGCACCAAAAGAGCGCGAAGCTTCTATAACATTTTTCGGTACTTGCTTGATACCCAAGCTGGTCAGACGCACTACGGGAGGCATGGCAAAAATAATGGTGGCAAAAGCTCCCGGAACGGTTCCCAGCCCGAAAAAGAGTACGGCAGGAATCAGATAGACGAAAGCAGGCATCGTTTGCATCAGGTCGAGGATAGGATGCAGAATTTTATCACATCGTTTGCTGTTTGCGCTCCATATTCCCAATGGAAGTCCCATGATAAGAGCGATGATGGTAGACGAAAGCACCAATGCTAAAGTCTGCATGGTTTCGTTCCAAAATCCCATTCCCCAAATCAGTAATAATCCTAAAATGGTAAAAATGCTGACTCCTTTTCCCGATTTATACCAAGCCAGGATGGCCAGCAATGCTATTGTTACATAAAAAGGTATCCACATCAATATGTTTTGGAACCCATCTATGAACCCGCCTATTCCAACATTGATGGCGTCGAAAAGAGGGGCAAAGTTTTCTGTGAGCCAGTTGATGGCTGTTTCTATATATTTTCCTATGTTTATCATAATTCGATAGCGTTTTGAATAAGTTCATTAATTTCTTCTTTATCTTTTCCGGTCATCTCTACTACGATGGACGATAGAGGAACCAAGCCTTTCAGTTCGCGTTCTTCATTTACCACATAAATGGGAGAATTGGTTTTCGTAATTAAGGGAAGCAGATCCTCAATCTTTGTGTCCTCCGTAACGGAATGTACTTCACTTTGTACGGCTTCCTTGATTGATTTTATACCTTTATGCCGAAGAATGGCGGCACTTTCCAATGTAATCTCTCCTATCAGCTTGTCATTTTCATCTATCACAGGAAGCACGGTAATATCTCTTTCTTTCATCTTTCTGATCAGAACCTCGGGACCTTCTTTACGCAGACGGGCTACGGCGGACGGGTTATCATAATACTTCCTGCCGTTATGATTTTGCTCCGGTCCACATTTTCTATAAATCTTGCCACATAGTCATTGGCTGGTTCTGTTAAAATTTCTTCTGAAGTTCCGACTTGCACCACTTCTCCGTCTCTCATAATGGCAATGCGGTCACCCAGTTTAATTGCTTCGCTCAAATCATGCGTGATAAAGACGATGGTCTTTTTCATTTTGGATTGCAGCGCCAGCATTTCATCTTGCATTTGTACGCGGATCAATGGGTCCAAAGCGGAAAAGGCTTCATCCATCAGTAATATTTCCGGATCATTTGCCAAAGCGCGTGCCAACCCGACACGTTGCTGCATTCCGCCGGAAAGTTGTCCGACCATCTGATTCTGATATCCTTTCAGCCCGACTATTTCCATACTCTTCATGGCTTTTTTCTCACGTTCTTGTTTGGGAACTCCTTGGAGTTCAAGACCGAATGCAATATTGCTTAAAACACTGCGATGAGGTAACAAACCAAAATTTTGGAACACCATAGCTATCTCCCGGCGACGCATTTCCAACAATTCCTTATCAGATGCGGCAGTAATATCTGTTCCATTAATCAGTACTTGTCCTTTTGTGGGTTTGATTAATCGGTTTATGCAGCGCAATAAAGTTGATTTGCCACTACCCGATAGCCCCATGATTACGAAGAATTCTCCTTCTTTGATTGTCAGATTGGCGTTTTTAACTGCTACAGTACAATTAGTCGCCTTTAAAATTTCATTTTTGCTTTTTCTTTCTTTCAACATCCGGAACGCTTTCTGCTTTTCCGGACCGAAAACAAGATATAAGTCTTTTATTTCTATTTTGTTCATAGTCTATAATAGTTTAAATTAATTAAGAATAGGGAGGAATTGACGGAAGTAAATTGAGATGTCATCCGGTATATTTAACGAAACAAAATATAAAAAGGTTCATTATAAGATGAGTTTAATTGATCAGTAAATATGTTTCTTACAGCTTGTTATTGTTTACTCCCTACGGGAGTGGTTCAGAAAATCCGAGATTAAAAAAGATAATCAGAAAGCGTTTTCTATAAAACAGAAATTAAGTATTATCCTTTTGTCGAGCGTTCATTTTATTCTATCTTTGTCCCGCAAAACAGAATAAATATATGGATAGTATTTTAATTATTGATGATGAACCGCAAATACGCAAACTTCTTTCGCGTATGATGGAATTGGAAGGTTACGAAGTATTCCAGGCAGCCGATTGCCAGTCTACATTGAAACAACTTAAGTTACATAATCCCCAAGTGGTGTTGTGTGATGTGTTTTTGCCGGACGGCAATGGAGTGGATATGGTTACAACCATCAAAAAAACTCTATCCAGAATTGGAGGTGATACTTTTGACCGCCCACGGTAATATTCCGGATGGTGTGCAGGCAATCAAGAATGGAGCCTTTGATTATATCACCAAAGGGGATGATAATAATAAAATTATTCCGTTAATCAGCCGGGCTATGGCTCAGGCTAAAAAGAATGTAGGGGAAAAAGTGAAAACAGAAGAAACCCAAAGTTTCTCTTTTGACGCTATAAAAGGGAAGTCGGAGGGTATGCAACAAGCCGTAGCATTGGCCCGAAAGGTTTTCGGCAACGGATGTTACAGTCTTGCTGACCGGAGAAACAGGCACGGGGAAAGAAGTCTTTGCACAAGCCATCCATCGCAACAGTCTTCGCAAAGAGAATGCTTTTGTGGCTGTAAACTGTTCTGCTTTTAGCAAAGATCTGCTTGAAAGCGAGATATTCGGTCATAAAGCCGGTTCGTTTACCGGAGCGATGAAAGATAAGAAGGGGCTGTTCGAAGTGGCCGATAACGGACCATCTTTTGGATGAAATAGGTGAAATGGCTTTCGAGCTGCAGGCCAAATTGCTTCGTGTGCTCGAAGCGGGAGAGTACATCAAGATAGGCGACACGAAACCGACGAAAGTGAATGTCCGCGTTATCTCCGCCACCAATCGGGACCTGAAAAAGAAATAGAACAAGGTAATTTCCGTGAAGATCTTTATTATCGTCTTTCTGTTTTTCAGATACACCTCCCTCCTCTTCGTGAGCGCAAAGAAGACATCGAACTTTTGGCGGGAAGCTTTATCCAACTCTTTTCAAAAAAACTGGGGAAACAAGTGGAAGGGATGGCTCCGGAGTTCTTGAATGCTTTGAAAGCTGCCGACTGGAGAGGAAATATCCGTGAATTGCGAAACGTGATAGAACGCAGCATGATTGTCTGCGACAAACAGCTTACCTTACAAGATCTTCCTATTGAAATACAGAATACCCGACAGGAAGATTATTCCGGCAAGAATTATTCGGAGTTTGAACTGGCCGCTATGGAAAAACGTCATATTGCTAAAGTTCTGCAACATACTAAAGGAAACAAGACTGAGGCTTCACGTTTATTGAAAATAGGTTTGACTACTTTATATAGAAAAATAGAGGAATACGGTATTTAGTTATTGAGTACCATTGATTAAGCCGTTTCCTCCTTATGGCTAAGCCCACTCTTATGGTTTGCTGCTACAGTTTCTTCCGGTGGACTGTACAGTCCACCGGGGCAGTCCGTACAGTCCATTGCAGTGGACTGTACGGAGCGATGCCGGCGACTATAGTATGTAACCGTAAGAATGGGCTTAACCATAAGGAAGAAAGAGCTTAGTATCAGGTATGAAAGACCATACGGTAGCGTTTCACAAGCTGGAACACTTACTACACTCTTCTGTCCGTCACAGTTTCAGCAAAGATGGAAATGGAATCGGTATAGTACGGATTTTAGAAATCCCCCGTGGCTTTCCTCAGCAAGACAGGAGCTCTCGATATACTTCAGCATCTTCTTCCGAGAAACAGCATACAATCACTTCTCCTTCATAGCCATGTGCCATTTCTTCCCCGATGGCATTCAATGCGATACGTGCCGCTTCTTCCTTGGGATAATGATATACGCCGGTACTGATACAGGGGAATGCAATGCTTTGGATGCCGTTTTCTCTCGCTAGTATAAAACTGGTACGATAACATGATGCAAGTTTTTCGGCTTCTCCATGCGTTCCCCCATGCCATACGGGCCCTACAGTATGAATTACTTTCCTGCATGGCAGGTTGTATGCATCGGTTATCTTGCTTTCCCCTGTCGGACAACCGCCCAATGTTTTGCATTCCGCTAACAACGCCGGACCTGCAGCCCGATGGATAGCTCCATCTACACCGCCACCACCCAGCAACGAACTGTTGGCTGCATTTACAATGGCGTCGACTTTTAAAGTAGTGATATCGGCTACGGTAACATTTATCTTTTTCATTTTTCCTTTCTGTTTTTCTGTATTAAAACCTCTATACAAAGCTATATAATAAATTGGGGAATTATGCAGTTTGGCAGCAAATAAATCAATTATTCTCCTGTTTTGATATCCTTCCCTTTTCATTTTGAAAAGATCTTCTTTTGCTCCCTCTTTTTTCTTGTTGTTATATCTGTATATAAATCAATTACTTATCTCCTGTTTGCCAGTAATGGCACACTATTGGCATATAGCGTGGCAGTTAACAATAGTATTAATTTAAAAAAAGGAATTATGGATTTATTTTCAATCGGATTTGCGGTTTGTACCTTGAGCGGCATAGCTTGCTTTTGGCTTTTCTTTAAATGTATAGACTGGTTCGAGAAGATCTAAAAAAAGAAAGGAGAAACAAGTTATGTACACAGCATTATTTGTAGTTAGTTTGATTATGTTCGGCTATATGATGTATGTTCTTATCAAGCCGGAGAAGTTTTAAAAAAGTAAGTTAAGAAATAAAGAGTTATGAATACTGAAGTTTTAGGTGTTATAGCGCAAATTGTCTTATTGATAGTGCTTAGCTATCCTTTGGGCAAATATATCGCTAAAGTTTATAAAGGTGAAAAGACTTGGTCGGATTTTATGAAGCCCGTTGAACGGGTTATGTTCAAACTGAGTGGTATCAATCCCAATGAGGAGATGAACTGGAAACAGTTTTTGAGAGCCTTGCTGGTGGTAAATCTATTTTGGTTCCTTTGGGGGATGGTACTGTTGGTTACACAAGGTGTGCTGCCGCTTAACCCGGATGGAAATGCCGGTCAGACTGCGCATCAGGCATTCAATACTTGTATCAGTTTCATGGTGAACTGTAACTTGCAACATTATAGCGGTGAAAGTGGGCTGACTTATTTTACTCAGCTATTCGTCATCATGCTCTTTCAGTTTATTACTGCCGCTACCGGTATGGCTGCCATGGCAGGTATAATGAAAGCGCTGGCTGCAAAGACTACTCAGACTATTGGCAATTTCTGGAACTATTTGGTATTAAGTTGTACCCGTGTCCTGTTGCCTCTTTCATTGATCGTAGGTTTTATCCTGATTGTGCAAGGCACTCCGATGGGCTTTGACGGAAAAATGAAGGTGACCACCATGGAAGGAACTACACAATATGTATCACAAGGCCCTACGGCGGCTATTTGTCCCCTATCAAACAATTGGGTACTAATGGGGGTGGTTATTTTGGTGTAAACTCTTCTCATCCCTTGGAGAACCCTACCTATTTTGCTAATATGGTGGAATGTTGGTCTATCCTTATCATACCTATGGCGATGGCATTTGCATTCGGTTTCTATCTGAAACGTAAAAATTGGGTTATAGTATATATGGTGTCATGCTGTTTGCTTATCTGGTAGGAGTTTGTATCAATGTCAGTCAGGAGATGGGTGGTAATCCACGTATTGATGAGATGGGGATAGCGCAGGATAATGGCGCGATGGAAGGTAAAGAAATACGTTTGGGCTCGGCCGCCACTGCTTTGTGGAGTATTACTACTACGGTTACTTCCAATGGTTCTGTCAATGGTATGCACGATTCAACAATGCCGCTTTCGGGTATGATGGAAATGCTGAACATGCAGATCAACACATGGTTTGGCGGTGTAGGTGTGGGATGGATGAACTACTTTACATTTATTATTATCGCCGTGTTCATCAGTGGGTTGATGGTAGGCCGTACACCGGAGTTTCTTGGTCATAAAGTAGAAGCACGTGAAATGAAGATTGCTTCCATTGTAGCACTACTTCATCCGTTTATCATTTTAGTTGGTACAGCATTGGCTGCTTATCTGTTTGTTCATGCGCCTGCATTTGTGGAAAGTGAAGGTGGCTGGTTGAACAATCCCGGATATCATGGTCTGAGTGAAATGCTTTATGAATACACCTCGTGTGCCGCCAATAATGGTTCCGGTTTTGAAGGACTGGGTGATAACACATGGTTTTGGAACTACTCTTGTGGTATTGTGCTGATATTAGGACGTTTTGTCCCGATTGTAGGTCAAGTGGCCATAGCAGGTATTCTGGCTAAGAAAAAATTTATTCCCGAAAGCGCCGGCACATTGCAAACCGATACAGTGACATTCGGTGTGATGACATTTGCGGTTATTTTTATTGTTGCCGCACTATCATTCTTCCCGGTACATGCATTAAGCACTATTGCCGAGCACTTGAGTTTATAATTCTGATAACAGACAACGATATTAATAGAAGATATGAAAGATAATAAATCAGCTTCTTTATTTCAGAAGGAGCAAGTTATTGACAGCATAAAACAATCATTCGTGAAGTTGAATCCGCGAGTGATGATTAAGAATCCGATTATGTTCACGGTAGAGGTTTGTACAGCTATTATGTTCTTGGTGATGCTCTACTCTATCGTTAATGATTCACAAGGCTCATTTATTTATAATTTATGGGTTTTCGTAATTCTGTTCATCACCTTGTTATTTGCTAATTTTGCTGAAGCTATTGCCGAAGCGCGCGGAAAAGCACAAGCCGATAGCCTGAGGAAGACTCGTGAGGAGACTCCTGCCAAATTGATTGTGAACGGGACTTTGAAAACTGTCAGTAGTTCCCAGTTAAAGAAAGGTGATATTTTTGTATGTGAGGCAGGAGATGTTATTCCTGCCGATGGCGAGATCATCGAAGGACTGGCGTCTATTGACGAAAGTGCCATCACAGGCGAATCCGCTCCTGTAATCCGTGAAGCAGGCGGTGACAAGAGTTCAGTAACAGGAGGTACAAAAGTATTGTCCGATCAGATAAAAGTAATGGTAAGCACCCAGCCGGGTGAAAGTTTCTTGGATAAGATGATTGCATTGGTGGAAGGCGCATCCCGCCAGAAAACACCGAATGAAATTGCATTGACTATCCTGTTGGCAGCATTTACATTGGTCTTTGTCATTGTGTGTATCACCCTTAAACCGTTTGCCGATTATACGGGAACTGTCATTACCATTGCTTCTTTTCTGTCCTTGTTTGTCTGCCTCATTCCCACCACTATCGGAGGATTGCTTTCGGCTATCGGTATCGCCGGGATGGATCGTGCTCTGCGTGCCAACGTCATAACCAAATCGGGTAAAGCAGTGGAAACAGCCGGAGATATAGATACTTTGCTTCTTGATAAAACAGGAACAATAACTATAGGAAACCGTAAAGCTACTCGTTTTTATCCGGCTCAGGGAGTGGATGAACATGCTTTCATCGAAGCCTGCCTACTCTCATCTGTATCTGATGATACTCCGGAAGGTAAATCTATTATTGAACTGGGACGTGAATCGGGTTTACGGATGCGTAATTTGAATACCGATGGTGCTCATATGATAAAATTTACCGCCGAAACCAAATGCTCGGGTATTAACTTGAAGGATGGAACAGAAATCCGTAAAGGTGCATTTGATGCTATCCGCAAGATAGCTTTGTCTGCCGGAAACCCTTTCCCAAAAGAAACGGAAGATATCATTCAAACCATTACAAGTAATGGAGGTACTCCATTGGTGGTGAGTGTCAATAAGAAAATTGCCGGAGTTATAGAATTGCAGGATATCATAAAACCGGGTATTCAGGAACGTTTTGAACGTTTACGCAAGATGGGGGTAAAAACAGTCATGGTGACGGGAGATAACCCTTTGACCGCCAAATATATTGCAGAGAAAGCCGGAGTAGACGACTTCATAGCCGAAGCTAAACCGGAGGATAAGATGGAGTATATCAAGAAAGAGCAGGCTGCCGGCAAAACTGGTTGCCATGATGGGTGACGGAACAAATGATGCTCCTGCCCTTGCCCAAGCTAATGTGGGGTTGCCATGAAT
>ENA-OQOA01000135-OQOA01000135.1-human-gut-metagenome-genome-assembly--contig:-NODE-135-length-41574-cov-3.971506_pt1 | contig 41574 bp, 24 predicted proteins | sample MGYA00242633_ERZ504888 | MGnify/ENA primary metagenome ERZ504888 (study PRJEB26092, sample SAMD00036372) | human gut metagenome | host: Homo sapiens | study: EMG produced TPA metagenomics assembly of...
GGAGGCGAACAGCAGCAGGAACGCGGAGATGAAGCGGGGTGCCAGAATTGGGCAGGCCACGCGCGTCCAGTACTGGAACGTGTTGCCACCGAGGGATTCGCATGCCTCGCGCCACTGTGGACGGATCGAATCGACCGCGGGCAGGAAGATGATGATCATCAGCGGAATCTGGAAGTAGCAGTAGATGGTCACCAGGCCCGGCAACGAACTGAGCCAGTTCGGGTTCACGGTGTAGCCGGTCAGTGTCTTGATAAGCATGGTGCCGATACCGTTGATGCCGATGGTGGCGATGAACGCGAACGCGAGCATCACGCCGCCGAACTGAGCAAGCACGGAGGAGATGGCGGAGACCATACGACGCAGCAGGCCGTTCGGCTTGGCACCAATGACCAGTGCGTAGGAAGCGAGCGCGCCCACCACTGCGCCGATCAGAGAGGATGCTAAAGACACCAGAATCGAGGTGCCGAATGCGGCGATGGTGTTGGCCTCGAACATCTTATTGAAGTTCGCGAGCGTGAAGTTGCCGCTGCGATCCTGGAATGCACCGACAATCACGATGACGGTGGGTGCGAGCAGGAAGCAGGCGGTGTAGGCGAAGAACGGGAGCGTGGTGGCGAGCGTGCCCAGCTCCTGGCGGTGCTTGGCCATCGCCGAGGAGAGAGGAGAAGCGGGAGTAGCGGACGGACCCGCAGCCTTGGCGGCAGCAGGTCCGTTCGATGCAATGGGTGCGATTGCGGCGGTCATCGGTCTGTGCCTCAGTTGCCGATCGTCTTGTCCCAGTTGTTCTGGAGCCACTCGGTGATGCGGGTGGAGTCGTCGTTGGTGTAGGAGACCGGCTCGCCTTCGATGGTGATGGCGTCCTTCAGAGTGGCCTGGTCGACGGTGCCGTCTTCCTTCATGGAATCGAGCAGCACCGGGTTGGCGCCGCCCTTGAACCACAGGTTCTGGGCGTCGGCGGTGTACAGGTACTCCTCCCACAGGCGGGCGGCGGCCGGGTGCGGCGCGTCCTTGTTGATGGCCTGGTTGTAGTAGCTGACGACCTGGGCCTTCGGGAAGGTCTTGTACTTCCAGTTCACGCCCTTGTCCTTGAGCTCCTTCTTGTAGGAGGCCTGGTTGTAGGTCCAGTCGAAGACCACGCCGGTCTGGCCGGAGTCGATGGTGCCGTTGGTCACGTCGACGGTGGTCAGGTTGCCGGCTTCCTTGAGCTTCTTGAAGTAGTCAAGGCCGGGCTGCAGGTTGTTGATGTCGCCACCGGCGAGCTGGTTGGCCATCAGGTAGCCGTTGAAGGCGGCGCCAGCCTCGGCGGGCTTGCCGTTGAGGGCCACGGTGCCGGCGAACTTCGGGTCGAGCAGGTCGTCCAGGGAGCTGATGTCGCCGTACTTGTCGGCGTTCCAGCCCACGGACATGATGCCGGTGTAGTCGGCGTAGTAGGCGCCGTCGGCGTCCTTGGCGGTGTCCGGGATCTTGTCCCAGGCCTGCACCTTGTACGGGGCGAAGTAGTCGGTGGAGGTGGCGGCGATGGCCTGGCCGACATCGAAGACGTCGGGGGCGGCGTCGGTGCCCTTGTTGGTCTTGGCGGCGTCGAGCTCTTCCTTGGATGAGGCGTTCGGGTTGAGCTCGGTGACCTTGATCTCCGGGTACTTCTTCTTGAAGCTCTCGATGACCTCGCCGTAGTTGGACCAGTCGTGCGGAAGGGCGATGACGTTCAGCGCGCCCTCTTCCTTGGCGGCCTTCTCGAGGTCTTCCATGGTGCCGAAGTCGGCGAGGGAGGTGGCTTTGGCGGACTTTTCGTTCACGGTGACGGCCTTGCCGGTGCTTTCGCCGGTGCCATCGGAGGAGGCGTTGCTCGAGCCGCAGGCGGCCATCGAGAACGCGAGCACGGCGGCGAGGGAGCCGGCCGCGATCTTACGCAGGTTGTTCATAATGTTCCTTTTCTCAACATCATCCAGACGACAGTCTGGGGAGTCGGGCTTGGTATGCGCGGCATTCGCGCGGCCCGTGAATCCAAGAAAAGAAACTATGCGCCTAATCTGTCCTGACACTGGCGCGCAAGTGAATTGCGTTCGCCATTTGCTGTACGCCTGTTGAACTTAGGAAAACTTGGCATGAATTACTGACAGGTATGGGCGATGTGTCAATAGCGGAACCGGCCTGCGGCCGATTCCGCACCACACTTACCTCAGCACGCCCTCAATCAATCGCGTGATGAGTTCGGTGTAGCTCACTCCGGTGGCGTCCCAAGCCTTGGGATACATGGAAATCGGCGTGAAGCCGGGCATGGTGTTGATTTCGTTGACCATCACCGTGCCATCAGGCGTCACGAAGGTGTCCACACGGCTCAAGCCGGCACCATCCACGGCCTTGAACGCGCGACGGGCCACGTCACGCACGTCCTCAAGCACGCTGACCGGCAGATTGGCAGGCACTTCCACGTGGCTGGCGGAGGCATCCATGTACTTGGAGTCGAAATCGTAGAACTGGTCGTCGTTCTGATGATCGAGCACGATTTCGCCGGGCCAGCTGGCCTCGGGCTCGTCACCGGCCTTCGGGCACAGCACGGCACATTCGATTTCGCGACCATCAATCCCCTGTTCGACGAGCACCTTCCAGTCGTGCTCGCCGGCGGTGGCGATGGCGGCGGCCAGACGATCCTGCTGGGTCTCGCGGTCATCGGCTTTCTCGACTTTGGTCACACCGAAGCTGGAGCCTGCGCGCGAAGGCTTGACAAACAGCGGATAAGTAAGACCGGCGTCCTCGATCTCGGCAAGCACATCGGCGGCGGTGAAGTTGCGCGCATCGACCGTCACACCGGGCGCGGTGGGAATGCCGGCGGCATCCAGTACCACCTTGGTGTAATGCTTATCCATGCAGGCGGCGGAAGCAAACACTCCGCACCCCACGTACGGCACACCCATCATTTCCAGCAGGCCTTGAACCGTACCATCCTCGCCATAGGGGCCGTGCAGCACCGGCAGTACCGCGTCCACATGGCCAAGGGAGGTCAGCACATGGTGCATTTCCGGGTCGGACATGCTGACGAAGCTGGTGCCGAAGCCGGAATCGGCGGAATTGATGTGGCTGGGCTCGCCGATGAAGAAACCGTCCTGTCCGCGAGAGGGGTCAAGCATCACCGGGCGCGATTCCGGGGTGATCTTTACGGTCGGCAGCTCGCCGCCGTCCAAGTTCCAGCCACGCGGATCTTCGCCATTGATGATCCACTTGCCGTCCTTGGTGATGCCGACCGGAATCGGCTCGAACCGTTCAGTGTCCATGGCCCCCAGCACACCGGCAGTGGAGATGCAGGAAATCGAATGCTCGTCTGCACGCCCACCATAGAGCACCACAACACGCTTCTTGGCCATAACCATCCTTTTGTTGAAACTACAACCGTTTTCAAGCCTATGCTTTGCACCGCCAACCGGACCGAACCGCGCTCGGAACGCCGCGCACAAGAGACGCACACCAGTCTACTCGTGCACGTCAACGACGTATACGCCACGCGACTTTGCACGTACAACGTATACGCCACGTATACGTCGCTTCTCTCGTTATTCGCCGGTAACCTCGTGACCGAACAGTCCGGCAAGCATCTCCGAGCAGGAAATGCCTTCGTTCAGCACGCGGCTCATCTGATACGCCAACGGGGTCGGCACATCAAGCTGATCGCCAAGAGCCACCACCGCATCCGTGGTGGGCACGCCTTCGGCCACACCGTTGCTGACCTTGGTGGCCTCTTCGACCGTCAATCCCCTGCCGAGATTCGCGCCGAACGTATAGTTACGAGACAGCGAAGAGCCACAGGTGGCGATGAGATCGCCCACACCGGCCAAGCCGAAGAAGGTCTTGGGATCGGCGCCAGCGGCTACGCCCAGCGCGGTCAGTTCGGCCAGTCCACGAGTTTCGATCATGGCTGCGGTGTTCTCACCGTAGCCGGCACCACGGGCCATGCCCACGGCCAGCGCGGTCACGTTCTTCAGGCTGCCGCACATTTCCAGGCCGATGACGTCGGTGGTCACGAACGGCTTGAAATAGGAGGTGGTGCATGCCTCGGCCACCTTCGTGGCATTATCGAGGTTCGTGCAAGCCACCACGGTGGCGGCGGGATGACGATCGGCGATTTCCTTGGACAGGTTCGGTCCGGAAATGGCGGCGAACCGGTCGGCCGGCAAGTCAAGGGATTCGCGGACGACTTCGTCCATACGCTTGTTGGTGCCACGCTCGATGCCCTTCATCAGGCTGACGACGATGGCGTGATCGGGAATCAGTCCCTTGAATTCGACGAGTGCCACTCGCGCGAACTGCGCGGCGATGGCCACGACTACGATGTCCGCGTTCTTGACGGCTTCGGCGCGATCCCCAGTGGCGGTCATGTTGTCCGGCAACTTTTCGACGGACGGCAGGCGCACGGCGTTGTGGTGGTGATCGCGAATGCCCTCGACAATCTGCTGCTCCTTGGCCCACATGGTCACCGTGTTGCCTGCGTCCGCCAGCACTTGGCCGAAAGCAGTACCCCATGCTCCTGCACCGAGAACCGTTATATTTTTACCCATATCAAATTCCTACCTTCGCTTGTCGCGCAACTTCATCGGCACAATCTTGTGCCATGCTACTCGCCTAGGCTCCCCGTACGGGAACCGGTGCGGCTACTTCTCAGCCGGGAACGGGCCGCCGGCTTCAGGCCAAGGCTTACGACTCATACTGCGGTAGTCCCAGTAGCCTTCAGCGGGGAACTGCTCGCCACGAATTTCCTCCAGTACTGTGTTCATGCGTTTGAGCACGCGCCACATCAGCTCGTTCACGGCCTCGGCAGGCGGCTCTTCACCCCATGAGTCCATGTCGGCAAGCAGATCGGAGTAATCGAGCGCATGGTCATAGCACATCACCACGTTTTTGCGCGGCCATGGCCACCAGTGGTTCGATCGGAGGCGGCACCCCTACGGTCACCGCCGGTACAGCGGCACCTGATGCCCCAGTCTGCGCGAGGATTCAAGGGCGATATATCCCACGCCCTCCTTAATGCTCATCACCCACTTTTTCGGGTCGCGGGTCACGGTGCCTTCCGGCCAGACCGTCAGCGGGCGGCCGGACGTCAGAATATCAATCGAGGTCTCTTCGATCTGCTTGGCCTTGCCCGAATGACGCTGCACCGGCTGCATGCCGACCAACTGGAACCACTTGCCGATCAATGGCCACTTCGCCATCTCGGCCTTGGCCATGTAACGGGGGCGGCGGCCCATGTGGAACAGGCTCATCATTGGCACGAACACATCAAACATGGTGACATGACTGGCGGCGGTGATGAACGGTCCGGTTTCCGGCACCTGTTCCAAGCCCCAGGCCTTGGTCTTGCAGCTGGCGCGGAACACAATGGACACCCCTCCCAGCAGTCGTTTGGTGGCCTTGGGATTCTGGGCGTTGATTTCCGGCTGATTGGGCGTGCGGGGGCCGGTCGGGTAATACTGTGTCGAGTCCACAAGCGTGTGGCGGGCGGCCAGACGCTTGACCTGCTCATCACTCAGCGGGCTTACGGCCGAACGCGGCGACGGTTTTCCTTTGGATGCCATGGTCTCTATTGTGGCACGGACCACCGCCCAACGATTCCAGCGCAACATTCCCGGGAATGCGTCGCACAATACGCGGCGGCCCGTCTGCACACACCATGCGCGCAGACGGGCCGCCGGGAAAACGTTCGAATCACTCCACCGCGATGGCGTCAATCTCCACGAGCGCGCCCTTGGGAATCATGTTGTTGCCAAAGGCCACGCGGGCGGGCTTGACGGAGCCGATGAACACCTCAGCGTAACGTGCGTCCACTTCCTTGAAGTCCTCGACGTTCTTCATGTAGATGGTGGCGCGGCACACATGCTCAATGCCGGTACCGGCAGTGTCGAGAATGTGCTTAATATTCTTCAGCGCCTGTGCAGCCTGCTCTCCAGCGGTCTCGCCCGCCAGTTCGCCGGTGGCCGGATCAATGCCCAGCTGGCCGGATACGAACACGAAGCCATTGGCCTTCACCGCCTGGCTGTATGCGCCCAGCGCGGCCGGCGCCTCGGAAGTGGCTACGGCTTCCATCTTTTCGCTCATATTGTGCTCCTTCTCATCTTGGGGGCGCCCACCTGCTGCGGCCGGCGCCGGTACACATCACCACCGGCTACGACCAATCGCACGATCAGCAACGATTGGCAATGCCGATTACGTAGCAGTCTACTGAGCAAAGTCGCGTTTAGCGCGCATGATGCCCGGCATACGGCCATCAACAGACTATTCCTTGCTATTCCAGACGATTCCAGACGATTCCAGACGATTCGGCTACCGTTCTCGCCAAACCGGACGGTTTTTCCACGACCCAAGCGAGCCGGCATCACCGGCCTTGCCATTGCCGACACCAGCACCAGCCTTGCACGCGCCGAATATGCAAAAGGCTTCCGGCGGTTAGCCGAAAGCCATGCTGGTGGGCTTGATGGGGATCGAACCCACGACCTTCTGTTCCGGAGACAGACGCTCTATCCACTGAGCTACAAACCCGAGCAACTTCTTTACTGTACACCACATCACGTTGCATGCGGCACATACGTCGCCAAAATAACGAGAAAATCGCCATTATCGGCTCTACAATGGGGTTATGTCGGAACCTACAGATGACTTCGAATACGAACGCCGCTTCTTCTGCCGCGAACTGCCGGCGGAATACGACGACGGCGACGCCCCGACCCTCATCATTCAGAGCTACTACGTGCATGCCGACAATTACGCCTTGCGCGTGCGGCTGGTCTCGCGCAAGGTTCACGTCGACATGACGCCCGACGTAAATCCGGTGGCCGTGCTGGACGAATACCGCGACCGGTTCTCGGAAGCATATGTCACCGTCAAAGGTCCGTCCGTGGGCGGCACGCGCTACGAAGTCGAGCGCGAAATCGATACGCGTATCGCGGCCGAACTCATCAAGCGCGGCGGCTCGGTAATCATCAAGAACCGGTATTCCGTGTGGATTGAGGAAGACGGCTGGAGCGTGGATGTGTTCGGCGGGCCGAATGCGCCGCTCATCGTAGCCGAGGCCGAACGATCCGGGCCGGTTACCAATCTGACGATTCCGAAATTCTGCATCACCGAAATCACCGATCAGGCGCGATTCAATAACGATGGTCTCGCCAACCGTCCGTTCTGTAAGTGGGCGGATGATTTCGAGGAGGAGCTGGCGCTGGAGGGGCCAAGGTTCCAGCAGTATTTCGGGAAGGGCGGGTTCTAGTGATCGTTGCAACACCTGACCTACCGCAAGGAGGGTCAGGTGACCAGAAGCCACCGAAACGAAGACCGTGGCGGGGAACACCGTTGGACGTTCAACGGCGTCGAATATCCGACGAGGAAGCTGATGTGCGAGGCGAGACGCGCCGAGTACGTGCGCCTGCTGGACGAGGAAGGCATGAACTTCACCCAGGCCGCGCACGCGGTCGGCGTCTCGAAACGCACCGGCAAGGCGTGGCGCAACGGCAGGACGCGCGCCACGGGAAGGAACGAGAAACCCCTGGTGGACTGGTATCGTTCCACCATGGACAAACCCAAGACCCTCCATCCGCGCTACCTGAGCCAGGAGGAGCGCATCCAGATCGCGGACCGTCTGCGTCTGGGCGATTCGATCCGCGCCATCGCCCGCCTGCTGGGCCGCGAACCCGGCACGGTCAGCCGCGAGGTCGAGCGCAACAGGAATCCCGAGTCCGGCGGTTACGAGCCTTACCGCGCCCAGCAGAAGGCCGCGGACCGGCTCAAACGCCCCAAACCGCGCAAGGCGGCCGAGGGCACGCGACTGTGGGACGAGATCGCCGCCGGGTTGCGCAGGCATTGGAGCCCGGAGCAGATAGCCAACCGGCTGAGGCTGGACTTCCCGGATAATGGGGATATGCACGCGAGCGTCGAGACGATCTACCAGGCCATCTACCTGCAGGCCAGGGGCGAACTCAAGCAGGAGCTGAAACGCGCCATGAGGCAGGGGCGAACCGCCCGCAGACCCCAAGGCGGCCAAGGCCGCAAACCCCGTTTCCGCGAACCCATGGCCATGATCTCGGAGCGACCCCCGGAGATCGAGGACCGGGCGGTCCCGGGCCACTGGGAGGGCGATCTCATCACCGGCAGCCGCAACAAAAGCGCCATCGGCACGCTCGTCGAGCGCACCACCAGGTTCACGATCCTGCTGCACCTGCCCGACGGGCACGACGCCGAACACGTCCAGCAGGCCATCATCGACAAGATGCAGCACCTGCCCAAACTCCTGCGCAACAGCCTGACCTGGGACCAGGGAGCGGAACTCGCCCTGCACAAACGGATCGGCGCCTCGCTGGACATGGCCGTCTACTTCTGCGACCCGCACTCCCCGTGGCAGCGCGGCACCAACGAGAACACCAACGGGCTCCTGCGCCAGTACTTCCCCAAAGGCACCGACCTATCCGTCTACCCGGAGGACTACCTCGACGCGGTCGCCGAGGAACTCAACGACCGGCCACGCAAAACCCTCGGGTTCATGAAACCAAGCGAGAAGATCATCGAACTGCTCGACGCCGCGTGATAACCTCAACAACCGACAACGTGACCATGGAAGGCCGCTCAAACCTCAGGTGTTGCAACCACCACTAGAATCTGCCTGGCTTGGTTATGGGGTCGCTCTACACTGGCTTCTGCTATGCATTACTTCACCCCTAAACGTTGCGCTACGTCGAATAAAATCATGTATCACGATAAGGCGCAGGTTCAGCGTGCCGCTGATCAAAGCCTAATCGAGCGCGGAGTTGAGCTATGGGTGTACCGTTGCGAATTTTGCGGATGCTGGCATCTCACGCATCGCGATCCGCAATCCAGTTACCGGCATGTACCGCTGAACCAGCAACTCAAGCCACACAGTCGTAAAAAGGGCTACAAGCCACGTAGACGTTAGCGTCAGAAGCTCCACAGACCTCGCCAACGCCGTGTCTGAGACAGGTTACGGTCCAAACACGTCAGGTCGTAGGCTGCTAAGCGTTCAGGGCGCTCGGACACACTTCGTCCAACACTTACATCACCTTGGTGTTTTCAAGGTTGCGGATAACCCAATCGTTGAAGCGAATTACCGGCTTGCGCAACATAAGTCCCAACAGCAATGAGGGGACAAGGAACAGTGCCAGTTTGCCCATGGAAACCCAGTATTCCATGCCGAATGAGCCTGCCATGGCCGAATGCATCGCATCCACCGCATAGGGGAACAGTAGCCATTTAGAAACGACCTGGAAGAACGTCGGCAGTGTTTCAATGGGGAATGTGCCGCCGGAACCGGCTACCTGCATAACCAGCAGTACTACGGCAATGGCTTTGCCGATATCACCGAACGACAGGGTCAGCGTATACACAATATTCGAGAACACCAGTGCAGACAACCACCCGACCATCAAGAACTGAATCGGATGCTCACACTGCACGCCGAGATAGAACATATCGCCCAGGCACACCAGCGTACCTTGCAGCAAAGCAAGGAACCGAAAATCATGTATCGGCCGAAATATTCGTGGTGCAAGCGTAAACCGAACTGCCGCGCATTGCCGGGAGCCTCGGCACGCGGCTTCTTCAGCACATCCAACGCGGCGGCCGGTCCGGCAATCCGCCCGGCAATCATGGCCTCGCGAAGACCCACTTCCGAACCGAGCGGCAGATCATTGCCCAACCCTAAGATACGAGCCTTCTCATGGTCGGAAATCGATACTTTCAACATGGCGACCAGAATGATCGCACCGACCCAAATAGACAAAATCGTGTAGAACGGAGCCATCGCGGAACCATAGTTGGCAACGGGATAGAGCGCGATGCGGTCGACCGCTACGGGTGCCGCCAGCATGGAAGCAATGGCATCGGGCTTCGCAGAGGAAATCACAGACAGGTCGATGGTGCCGCCATTGGTGATAGAGGCGAGTTGGGAAGACAAGTTGTCGAGTTTCTTCGCCGAACGGGTCAAAGCGCTAGCTGCGTCAGTCAAGGCCGACTGGATGTCCGTCAGGCTGTCTGAAACGCCGCCAGAAAGACCTGACACGCTGCTTACGGTCGATGCAAGCCCGTCGATTACGGAACTTGCCTGCGTGGTCACTTCGTCCATGGACGAGGTCAGATTGTTCAGTTGCGGTTTCAGCGTGCTCTTGTACGTGTCTGAAGCCTGAGTAATCGATTGTTTGGCGGCAGCGATTTGTGATTTCAGATCTCGACGCGCTGTATCGGCATCGGCAGTACCGTTTGCTATGTGCGTGGCCGCATCGCCCAACGCGGTGGCGGCTTGCTGCATGCTCTGCTGCGCCTTTGTGGCTTGGTCTGCAGCCGCGTTCAGTTGAGCGGCAACGGTATCTCCGCCCACGGGCAGTGAAGCCGCTTGTTTGGCGAGATCTCGTAAAGCGGCGGCATACTTTCCAAAGCTGTCGGCCTGAGCCTCCACTTTTGGATTGCATATCGGTTAGCTTGTTTGATATCTGTGAGGATTGTGAGCCCACATCGGCAAAAGCGGCATCGATTTGCTTGGCAATGGTGTCGTAGGATGAACCGGCCTGCTGCAATGCCGTACCGACGCCATCGGTGGCTCCGGACAATGCCTTGTCGAGGCTGGAGACGCCGTTGCGGGTCTGTTTCAACGCCTTTTTGGTTGTGGCCGCAGCTGAGCCTGTTGATCCCAGCAGCTTATCGGTGGAATCAATGATGCTGTTGGCGGCCCCGAGCAGATTGGCATAGGAATCCATCTGCGACGCAGTGCCGGTCAAACGAGACGACATGGTGGCAATATGACTGGAGGCGTTGTTGACGTACTGCTCCATTTGCGGGCTTTGCGCGTAATCGGCCACGTTGGAAACCAAATCCAGCGCCACGCTCGCCAAGGTCTTCACAAATGTCTGGTCGATGGTCGTGGCCACGGTGGTAGCACCCTGGTCGGTGATATGCGGAGCGATCGGATTGATTTTCTCATTGAGATAGTATTCGAGCTTGGCGTGCTTGATCTTCGGTGAAAACAGCGTCATCATATCGGAGCTGAAGCTCTTTGGAATAATCAGCGCGGCATAGTATTCGCCTGAGTTCACGCCATCGATGGCCTTAGCACGATCCACAAACTGCCAGTCAAGGTCATGATTGGCCCTGAGCGTACTGGTCACGGTTTCGCCGACGTTGATGGTGATCGGCATCAGACCGGACTTATAGCCCTTATCCACGTTTGCCACGGCGACCTTCAAGGCCTTGGTGTTGCCGTACGGGTCCCAGCTGGCGGCGATGTTGTACCAGGCGTACAGTGCCGGCACAATCACCAATCCCATAGCCACGATTACGGCGATCACATTGCGGGTGGCTTGGCGCACGTCACGTACGAATATTTTCCAGATAAGCTTCATCGTGCGCCTCCTTGCCCAGACTGCCCAGACTGCCCAGACTGACCGGACTGTGCGGTGTGCGCAGTCGGCTCGGCGGCCTGATCGCCGAACAGTGTGAGTCGTTCAGTGGTTTCGCCGATATCCGGATTGCTGCCCATCGCCGCTTCGTGACGTCCGTGGCCGTGGAAACGCCGCCACACATATCCGTTGAGCATCACATTGCGGAACTCGTCGGCACTCATGGCACTGACGCCAAGCTGCATGGCGTAGGTTTCGCGTGCGTATTCAACCACAATGAGATAGGCGTCGATAAGAATAATCGACAGAATCCAGGAGGTCAGCATGGCGATTTTCTCTTGGGTGACGAACAGCAGTACCAGGAATACGAACGGGAGTACGGTCAGCAATGTCAGACCGGCAACGATCATCTTTGGATACCGTGCGAAGAACCGGTGCGCGCGATGGGCGATGATATCGCGCAGTTCCTTGCTGTCGGACACCGTGCGGAATACGGAGTTCAAGCTCACCTGTTCGTTCACCATGCTGTTGTGCTCGGTGATCATCAGGTCGGTATCTCCCAAACGACGGTCGAACAGCGCGTTCAGGTTCATCGCATACCGGCGTATGACAAGTCCCACGAAGAGTGCCGCCGGCAGATACCAGAACAGGTGCAGCATGTCGAGCCAGTAATGGTTCGCGTACAGGCCGGCAATCGGGCCGCGCATCGCGTTGATGCCGTAGGTAAAGGGCAGCCACGGGTGCAGTTCGCGGAAGAAGTTCGGCATCATTTCAATCGGATACAGGCCGGAGGCGCCGGGTATCTGCACAATGACCAGAATTACGGCGATGGCTTTGCCGATATGGCGGAACGCCACGGCCAGTGCGTAAATAATGTTGATGTATACGAACGAACAGAAGATCCCGGCCAAGATGAACAGCAGCGGATGCTCGCATTGGATGCCAAGCACCAGATCGCCGATGGTGGCGATGACGGCTTGCAGGAATCCGATGGTGACCAGCAGCAGCCAGCGGCCAAGATATGCTTGCGTAGCGGTGATACGGCGAATGCCCTCGCGGTCGACCTCAAGCTTGTAGATGGCGATTAGCACGAAACCGCCTACCCACAGTGCCAGATTCGTGTAGAACGGGGTGACTGCGGACCCGTAATTGTCGGTGGCATACACGACTTTCGTGGTCAGGGTGACGGGATTGCCCATGAAGTCGCCGAATCCCTTGTCATCCAGATGCAGCGTATCCCGGATTTTCTGGTAAGCGGCGGAACTATCGAGCGTGGCGATATCGGTGCGTACGGTGGCGACATCGCTGGCCACCTGGCGCAGCGAATCCTGCGTGCTGCTGATGGTGGTTTTTGTTTGGTTCAGGGTATCGACAAGCTGGTCGAACAGTCCGTCGGCCTGATCCAAGGTGCCGGATAACGAAGTCAACGTGCCATCCAGTGTGCCATTCAGGGCGGCGAAACTGTTCAATGATGAGGTGAGCGACGGCATTACGGTGCCGGTCAGCGAGCCGCGCGCGGTATTCAGCGCCGCGATGCCGCCGGTGGTGGTGTTGGTCATGGCTCCGGAAAGATTCGTGGTGGCGTCTTTACCGGAGTTGATGAACTGTGTGGTGTCGGTATGGAAGGTGTTGAGCTGTGTCTGCTGTTTGCTGATCAATGAGTCGAGCGCATCGATTTGTTTCCAGATGTTCTGGCCGACTGGGTCGGTGGTGTCTTTGCCGATGCCGGCTTTGGTCAGCGCGTCTTTCAGATCGCTGATTGACGTTTGGGTGGCATTCAGTGGGGCCGAAAGTGTGTTGGTGATGGTGTCGACGGAGTTCTGCGCGCTGTTGAAGGAACCGGTGATGCTGCCGGCGGCGTTGTTGACGTGAACGGCCAGTCCGGAGAGTTGTGCTGAACTGCTGTCGAGCGCGCCGACCAGTGTGGTGGAGAAGGCTTGTGACCCGGCCTGTGTTTCCGCCAACAGTGTGCCGGACTGGCGGGAGGCATTCTGCGCGGCCGCGACGGTCTGCTTGAGTGAGGCGGTGGTCTGTTTGGCGTCGGCGAGAATCGTGTCTGATTGGGCCAGCGTGTCCTGTAAGTCGGTGAGTGAATCCTGAACGGTGTTCAGCGTGGACATCACCGTATTGAGATCATCGATCGTATCGTGCTGGACTTTGCCGGTGACTTGGTCGAGATCGTCTCCCGCTTCGGAAACGGCCGAGGCAACGGTGGTGGCTACCGTGGTGACGAAGGCGGAGTTGATCTGCTCATCGATGGTGGTGGCGCCGGTGTCGGTGATTTTCGGCGCGATCGCGTTCTTCTTCTCGTTGACGTAATACTTGATTTTCGGCTGTTTGGAGGTTCCGGTCACCGATTCGACCAAGCTGGCGCTGAAATCCTTGGGCAGCACGATGGCTGCATAGTATCCGCCGGTCTCCACGCCGTGGACGGCCTGTTCCTCATTGTCTACGAAGCGCCAGCCGAGTTCGTCGTTCTGCTTGAGTTTCTTGACGACCTGCCGGCCCGCATCGAGATGGCCGACCAGATCGTTGGTGGTGCCTTGGTCTTCATTGGCTACGGCCACTTGCAGATTGCCGGTGGCTGAATAGGGATCCCAGTTGGCGAGAATGTTGAACCATGCGTACAGCGAGGGCAGCATTGCTACGCCGAGCGTCACCACAACGGCAACGGGATTGCGTAAGATACGTCTGCAATCGCGTAGAAAGACTTGCCAAACTGTCCGCATCCAGTCCCTCTTTTCCGGTTCGTAGTCATTGCGGCCACATGCAGTCTATTCCCACCACTGGTGCGAATACTGCTGGTTTGGCGGGTTTTCTTGCAAAACTGGCCGTTGGTTGTCCGCATAATGGGACTGATATGTGAACGTTTGTTGATGGTGCGACACCGGCGGGATGGTTGTGCAATTTTGCCGGTATCCGGTGATGAAATGTTGAGGTGTTGGAACTGAGTCGTCGCAGTGCTGAGACCGAGACGACTCAGTGACGAGCCTATCCGAGGCTATCTCGTTGGTTCTGGTCTCACTGATCCAGACGGAAGCCCTGAGCGGCGGCCTTGTCGAGCAGTGTCTGATGGCTGACATCCTGCCGACTGATCGTGGCGACCTGATCGCTGAAAGCGTCCACCGGACGGTCGGCTTGGCGCAGATCGTAGTACCGGTGAACTTCCTCGTCGAAGGCGGGCAGCTGGTCGAGTACGCCATCGGCGTCAGCCGGGTAGGTGTTCTCGAAGAACTGCATCGTGCGCGGCATGCGCGGCTTGACGGTCGGGTTCTGATCGGGCTTGCCGATGGCCAGACCCAGCACCGGATACGTGTATTCCGGCAGATTCAGCACGTCGATAAGGCCGGGGATGTTGTTGAGCAGAGAGCCGAGAATCACGCAGCCCAGTCCCAGCGAATAGGCGGCGGTCTCCATGGCGTGCAGGGCCAGCACTGCGTCGTTCTGAGCTTGGGTGAAGCGATAGCTGTACTTGAGATGGAATTCGTCGGAAGCGGGATCGATACCCTTGCGTTCGGCGATGCGTGCGTTGCGGTGCTCGTCGATGACGAACACGTACAGCAACGGCGCGGTGGCGATATACGGCTGATGGCCGAATTCGGCGAGCTTGGCTTTGATGGCCGGATCGGTGATGCGGATGGCGGACCAGTCGTTAAGGAACTGGCTGGACGCGGCATGTTGGGCGACGGTTTCGAGCGTGGCGCGGGTATCGTCGTCGATGGCCTCGTCCTTGAACTTACGGATGGAGCGGCGGCCCAGAAGAGCCTCGATTGTTGCGTTGGTAACCATGGCTTTATTGTCGCACGGCAGACGCCGGACGCCACGGTGGATTACCTCACAGTGAAATGCCGATATTGTGTGGCGGAACTGTGCTGGACTGATGGTTCCTGTCGATTGACTGATGGTTCCTTGACGAAATTCCAGCGATGAGTCATCAGTCAGCCAACAGAAACCATCATCCAACCGGGGGATTAGCGGCTGGGCTTGCGATGGCGGTGGTCGACGAACGCCTTGGAGCCCCGATCCGACAGCTGCGAAACCACTGCGCCGAGTGCGGCCGAAACGGCGGCGAATGCCAGACTCATTGCCAGACTTTGCGGCGCGTCTGCCGCCAGTCCCTTGCGCAGATTGCGTTTGCTTGTGCCCTTGTCCCATATCATCTGGAATGCTTTGCCGGCAACCAAGCCTGCCAGCGCTGGGACTGCCGACTTGATGAGCTTGTCGCCCAGAGAATCAGGGTCGTTGAGCCGGTCCTCGCGCAGCCTGTTGACCTTCTCGTCGATGCGGTGCAGGCTGTCGACCGCACGGTCGGCGCTGGAGGGGAAGTCGGTGTTCGTTTCGTCGCTCATGACTCTCAGTCTAATAGCATCTCAATCATCTCAGCGCAAAAGATGGGCGTTAATGGTGGAGTCATGAACGAGCGCAGACTAGAGTGGAGGCATGAGCGAACAGAACGTGAACGGCACCGTTGCCGTCGAGAACTCTCGTGGCGGCAACGGATTTTTGGTGTTGCTGCGCCACGGCCAGACCGTGTGGAGCGAATCCGGGCAGCATACCGGGCGCACGAACATCCCGTTGACCGCGGTCGGCGAGCAGCAGGCAGCGGATGCCGGAAGGCGCCTGCGCGAAGCTTTCCCCGAAGGATTCAGCCAGGGCTGTGTGTTTTCCAGTCCGCTGAAGCGGGCGTGCCAAACCGCTGAACTGGCCGGTTTTGCGGACCACGGTGTGTTGGACGGCATCGCTGAATGGGATTACGGCCGAGCCGAGGGGCGTACGCGCCAGCAGGTGAGTGAGGCCAGCGGTTTTGAATGGGATGTGTGGCGTGACGGGCCGCGCTCGCTGACGCCCACGCTGGAGGGCGATTGGGTCGAGACCTTACCTTCGGGCGAGCAGGTGCCGGTCCATGCCGGGCCTGGCGAGACGCTGGAAGAAGCAGCGGTACGCGCCAAGAGCGCCATCAATGAGATTACGCCGCTGCTGAAAGACGGCCATAATGTGCTGTTGGTGGCTCATGCGCACATCCTGCGCATCCTCACCTCGCAATGGCTGGGCGTGGACCCGCATTTCGCGCGGTTGCTGCGTTTGGATACGGCGCACTACTCGGTGCTCAGCGTCTATAAGGGAGATAACGTCATCGAACGGTGGAACGCCTAGCCCCGGTTGCGCTGCGATTGCGCTGGCCTGCCCGCTACTGCGGGCGGGCCTTTATTGTTTGTGGTGGGAATTGCGGTATGTCGATAAATGATTTGCAAACGATAGCGTCGCCGTGTTGTTTTTTTTGATGGGCATAAGTGACAATCGATTGCCATGAAAGATATGTTAGCGCTCTCATAATTGCGAACGCTTGCATTGCGATAATGAGGAAAAAATGACCGAATCAATGGGATATTTGTTGACAATGGCCTGAAAATGATGATTTATGACGCGCCGATATTGCTATCGTTTGCAAAAAGAAGCAAACCGTTGCACAATAGTGCATGTCGATAGTCATAAAGGTGCGTGTTAGCGTACCTGTCCTGACCGGGGATGGCCGGGTCGACGATGAAAGAGAAAGGTTCGATGATGAATCGTACAGTGAAGTCAGCGGTCGCAGTGGCGGCCATCGCTGCAATGTCCCTCGGAACCCTTGCCGCTTGTGGAAGCTCCACTTCCGGCGACGACTCCAAGGGCAAGGTCTATTACCTGAACTTTAAGCCGGAGGCGGCTGATCAGTGGGCCGCTCTGGCCAAGGAGTACACCAAGGAGAAGGGCGTTGATGTCAAGGTCCAGACCGCGGCATCCGGCACCTATGAGCAGACCCTGAAGTCTGAGATTGCCAAGACCGAGGCCCCGACCCTGTTCCAGGTGAACGGCCCGGTCGGTTACCAGAACTGGAAGAAGTACACCGCCGACATGTCCAAAACGGATGTGTACAAGGAGCTCACCAACCAGGATGTGGCTCTCAAGGATGGCGACAAGGTTGTCGGTGTGCCGTACGTGATGGAAACCTACGGCCTGATCTACAACAAGGACATCCTCAACAAGTACTTCGCGCTGGATGGTGCCAAAGCCACGTCCATGGACGAAATCGACAACTTCGACACCCTGAAGGCCGTGGCCGACGACATGCAGGCCCGCAAGGACGAGCTCGGCATCAAGGGCGCGTTCACCTCCGCCGGCTTCGACTCCAGCTCCGACTGGCGATTCAAGACCCATCTGGCCAACCTGCCGCTCTACTATGAGTTCAAGGACGACAACGTCACCGAGCAGCCGGCCACCATCAAGGGCACTTATCTGCCGAACTACAAGAAGATCTTCGACCTGTACATCACCGACTCCACCACCGACCCCACCCAGCTGAGCGCCAAGACCGGCGATGATGCGAACTCCGAGTTCGCGCTCGGCGAGGCTGCCTTCTATCAGAACGGCACCTGGGCTTGGACCGACCTGCAGAAGGCCGGCATGAAGGCCGAATCCGTGGGCATGATGCCAATCTACACCGGTGTCAAGGGTGAAGAGAAGCAGGGCTTGGCCACTGGTTCCGAGAACTACTGGTGCATCAACGACAAGGCCTCCGACGCCGACAAGAAGGCCACCGAGGACTTCCTCTCCTGGGTGATCACCTCCGACACCGGCAAGAAGGCCATCTCTCAGGACATGGGCTTCACCACCCCGTTCAAGACCTTCGATGATGTCAAGTTTGACAACCCGCTGACTGAAGCCGCTGTTGAGGATCAGAAGTCCGGCAAGACCCAGGTTTCTTGGAACTTCACCATGATGCCGTCCGAAGAGTGGAAGAACAAGGTCGGCCAGGCACTGCTCGAGTACGCGCAGGGCACCGGCAAGTGGGATGCCGTCAAGACCGCCTTCGTGGACGGTTGGGCTTCCGAATACGAGGCTTCGCACTGAGTCTCATAGAGTCCCATAGCCGATAAGTAACAATCCGCGGCGCCCCTGCCATTTCCTTCTCCGGGGGCGCCGCTTTGTATTGCTGAGTCTCGCACAAAATCGTCCGCCGCAGAAAAGTGTGAGGCACGCACCCGCTCAATCACACACTGTGTGTCCATAGATTGGCGATTTTTCGCCATTTCCCACAATGTGCGATTGAGCGTTACTGTGCGGTTGCCTCACACTTTTTCTATGGTGGGCTTTGTTGTGTGAGCCTACTTAACGCGGGAGGTGGAGGAGCGGACCTTCAGCTGGGCCGGGAACACGATGTAGGGTTGCTCAATCGGCTTTTCGTCAATGAGATCGAGCGTCATGCGGGCTGCCACGCGGGCCATTTCCACCGGATCCTGGCGGATGGTGGTCAGGCCGATATCGCCGGTGTAGAAACTATCGTCGTAGCCGATCAACGAGACGTCGCCGGGCACGGAGAATCCATTGCGCTCCAGCTGGAACATAAGCGGCAAAGCAATGCCATCCTCTTGGCATGCGATGGCGGTGGGCATCTCGTCTTGGCTTATGAGTTGGTTGACCACGTCGCTGATTTCATAACGTCCATCGTCATCGACCTTGCAGACGATAACCTGCGGCTCGATGCCTTCCCTGCGGCAGCAGGCGGTGAATGAGTCGAATCGGCTTTGCACGGAGAAGCTCAGCGACACCTCGCGATTGGTGCTGATGTAGGTGATGCGGCGATGTCCGAGATTGATAAGATGGCGGGCGGCCAACGTGGAGCCCTGCACGTCGTCGATATTGACGGCGGCGGTAAAGCCGCGGGCTTCGGGCTCGACTGAATTGATGCCGACGATCGGCACGCCGACCGAAGCCAGTTGCGCGATTTCGTTGTTGTCGATATCGAAAGACGCCACAATCACGGCATCGGCGTTACGGCGTACCGGCAACATCTCGAAGAATTCCTTGCGCTCCTCGATGCTGGAAATCTGGAATACCGAAATATCGTAGCCCTGCGTGTGCAGCACCTCGTTGAGCCCCTCGATGACCGAGGCGGTGAACCACAGGCGGATATGGCCGCTCATCAGTACTGCGATGCGCAGGGAGCGGCCGGATTTCAGGACCGCAGCCGAGCGGGAGAGTGAGAAATTGAGTTTGTCGGCGATGGCGAGCACGCGCTCGCGGGTCTTGGCCGACACCAGATCCGGCCTGGTGAAGGAACGTGAGACGGTGGAGATGGAGACGCCGGCCTCGCGGGCGACATCCTGAATGCTCGTAGCCATTGCAGCCCCTTGCGTTGAATGGAAAATCGCAATACACATGCACAACTGACTACAGTGTACATGCTGATTGATTGATTTGCGGCGATGACAACGATTGTATTACAAACGTTTGCAAAGTGTCTATGACGGCGTTAGATTGGCTTTATATAGCCATTATCTTAGGTGAAAGAAGATTGCTGGAGCCGGAGTGTGCTCGAACTTGAAACGCCTAAAATGACAACGTTTGACATATAATGATTCGACGTTTACTATGAACATAGGCTTGAACGAGAACAGGCCGTGCATGCGGTTCTCGATCGGCAAGCTCGCATTGAGTTGAACTCCGCAGCCGGCGCACGATGCAGTGTCACAACGCAGCGGACTCAAGGAGGAGGAAAAGTCATGATCAGCATGGCTGGCAAGGCGATACGCAAATGGTGGGCGCTGTTCGCGCTCCCCACATTCGCCGCATTCATCATCGGGTTCCTGGTGCCCTTCATCATGGGCGTCTACTTAAGCTTCTGCGAATTCACCACCGTTACCGACGGTGAATGGGTGGGGCTTAAGAACTATGGCAAAGCGTTGAAAGACAAGGAATTCCTGCACGCGCTCGGCTTCTCCACCGCGTTCACCATCGTGACCACCATCGTGATCAACGTGATCGCCTTCGCCATCGCCTACATGCTGACCAAGGCGATCAAGGGCTCCACGCTGTTCCGCTCGGTATTCTTCATGCCGAACCTTATCGGCGGCATCATCCTGGGCTACATCTGGCTGCTGCTCCTGAACGGCGTACTAGCCCACTGGGGCCGCGCCCTGACCTATAAGGCGTCCTACGGGTTCTGGGGCTTGGTCATCCTGGTGTGCTGGCAGCAGATCGGCTACATGATGATCATCTACATCGCCGGCCTGCAAGCCCTGCCCACCGATGTGCTGGAGGCCGCGGCCGTGGACGGCGCCAACGGACGGCAGACCATGTTCCGCATCATCATCCCGCTGATGATGCCGTCCATCACCGTGTGCTCCTTCCTGACCGTGACCAACGGTTTCAAGCTCTACGATCAGAACCTCGCATTGACCAACGGTGCGCCGAGCAACATGTCTGAAGGTCTGGCGCTGAACATCACCCGCACCTTCTACGGCCGTATGGGCTGGGAAGGCGTCGGCCAGGCGAAGGCCGTGCTGTTCTTCATCCTGGTCGCGGTCATCGCCCTGATTCAGAACAAGCTCACCACGAGCAAGGAGGTGGCAGCCTGATGAACGAGAACAAGCCTGTGAAGCATGGCGCATTATGGACCGTGCTGTTTGCCGTTGTCTCCCTGTTCTGGATTTTCCCGATCGTCCTGGTGCTGATCAACTCCTTCAAGCAGAAGGCGTACATCTCCAAGAACGCGTTCTCCCTGCCTGCCGGCAAGGCGTTCGTGGGACTTGAGAACTATGTGCGCGGCATCGAGACCACGCAGTTCTTCGCCTCCTTCGGCTGGACGTTGCTTATCACCGTCGGCTCGGTGGTGCTGATTCTGGTGTGCACCTCGATGTGCGCATGGTGGATCGTGCGCGTGAACAACTGGGCCGCGAAGCTGCTCTACACCCTGTTCCTGTTCAATATGATCGTGCCGTTCCAGATGGTGATGTTCACCCTCTCCAAGATCGCCGACATGCTGAAGCTCAATACCCCGTGGGGCCTGTGCATCGTGTACCTCGGTTTCGGTGCCGGTCTGGCCGTGTTCATCTTCACTGGCGTGATCAAGGGCATCCCGCAGGAGCTTGAGGAGTCCGCCATGATCGACGGCGCGTCAGTGCCGCGCATCTTCTTCCAGATCGTGGTGCCGATTATGAAGCCGTCGATCGTCTCGGTGGCCATCCTCGAAGCCATGTGGATCTGGAACGACTACCTGCTGCCGTACCTGACGCTCGACCTCGGCAAGTACAAGACCGTCTCGGTCGCCGTGCAATACCTCAAGGGCGGCTACGGTTCCGTGGATATGGGCGCCATGATGGCCTGCCTGGTGCTGGCCATCATCCCCATCATCGTCTTCTACTTGGTATGCCAGAAGTATATAGTCTCTGGTGTCATGGCGGGCGCGGTCAAGGGTTGAGCCCGACAATTTGGCTCCCCTCCCTGAGGGGAGCCAAAAGCTGTACAAGGAGTAGTTGATGAACTGGCTGGCACCGGACTCGAAATTCATGCGCGCGTGGAGCAATCTTGTTGACGGCGTGTGGATCAACATTCTGATGCTGGTCACCTCTATTCCGCTCATCACCATCGGGTGCGGCCCTGACTGCCGGCCATGATGCTTGTCGCCGCTCCATCGAGGGCGAGGGCAAAGGCGTAACCGCCAACTACTTCAAGTCATTCAAAGCTAACTTCATCAAAGCCACACTGCTGTGGCTGCCGTTCTTGGTGGCGCTGATTGCACTGGTCTGGTCATGGATCGTCCTGCAGATCACGCCGCTGCTCATCATCAAATTCGCGCTGACCATCCTCTGGCTTATCGGTTTCGAATGGGTGTTCGCGCTTCAGGCACGCTTCGAGAACACCGTGGCCGGCACCTTGAAGAACGCCTTCATCTTCGGCATCTCCCACATCGCGATGACCGTGGCCCTGGTCATCGTGGATGCCGTGTTCGTGGCACTGCTGGCGGCCAGCTGGTTCCACATGCCCGGTGGACTGTTCCTGCTGGTGATCCTTGGTTACGGCACCATGCTGATGCTCCATATCCCCGTCGCCGAGCGTGTCTTCAAGCCATATCTCATTGACTAGGCGGGTTCTCACGAATATGCGGCGATCTTCGAGGTCTGAGCGCTCTCTGTCCACGCAAGCGCGGTAAAGATAACAAATTAATAACAGTTTGGGGCGGCTGGCGGAGCGGGGTGCCGATTGAGGGGTATTAGTGATTGGCTTGGAAGGGGGCTTTTGGCATACGGGGGAGTGTTCGGGCTGGGCGGTTGCCCCCCGTAAGTGCTTATATACATAAGGAATCTGGCACACTGAGTCTCAGTGCCGTAATGGTATCATCGCAAATAATGTTTGCGTTCACGTAGAGGCGAACGAGACACTCGACAAGTGGGTCGAGGCAAAGGACAAGGAGAGATGCGGTGAAGCATTGGAAGAAGATGGCAGCATCGTTGATTGCAATATCAACGATGGTGGCAGTAGTTCCGACGACGTATGCCATGGAATCGGAAGATTCCCAACCACAGACAACCGATACCGCGACAGTGCAGACTACTAAGGCTGCTGAACCGACGCTGCTCGCCAGCTGGGACTTCACGGGCAAAAACGGCACCACGAACAGCGCGATTGCCGATTCGACCGGCAAGTACAACCTGACGCTGAAGGACGGCGCCAAGATCGAACAGTACGGTGACCGCAGCAACAACGAGGCGCTCTCACTGCGCGGCGATGGCCAGTACGCCCAGATCGATGACCAGCTGTTCAAGGATGCGGGCGACTCCTTCACTCTGGAGTTCGCGTCCAAGACTCGTCACGACGACAGCGGCAAGTTCTTCTCGTTCATCGTCGGCAAGGACGGCTCGAACGACGCCAACACCACCGATCAGGCCAACGCCAACAAGTACCTGATGTTCTACAACAGCAAGACCGCCATCAAGGGCGTTATCTCCAACAACAACTGGGGTAACGAACAGGGATCCAAGGTCACCGTTTCCGGCAACGACAACAGCTGGGCCGATTACAAGATTGTCGTGGACGGCACCAACCTTGCCGTGTTCCGCAACAATGCCCTGATTATTTTCAAGGCCAACACCGGCATCAAGATGAGCGATCTCGGTGCGACCACCGCCTACATCGGCAAGTCGTTCTACTCCGTCGATGAGTACTGGAATGGTGCAATGGATGATATCAAGGTCTACAGGGGCGCTGACCTGACCATGCCGACCGCCGTTGCGATTTCCGGTACCGGTGTGGTGAACAACAAGCTCACCCTGATTGAGAAGGACTCCACCAAGCTCACCGCCACCGTCACTCCGGACGACGCCGTGAGCAAGAACGTCACCTGGTCCTCCTCCGATGAGTCCGTGGCCAAGGTCGCCGCAGACGGTACTGTAACCGGCGTCAAGGCTGGTACTGCCACCATCACCGCCACCACTGAGCTGGGTGGTGTGAAGGCCGAACTGCCCGTCACCGTTGAGCCGATGAACGCCCAGAACGCCGCCGCAGCCGACCTCGATGCCGCGATTGCTGCGCTGAAAGTTCCGGCGGCCGAGAATCTGCCGCTAGTCGCCAAGGGCACCAAGAACGGCTCGGCGATTACGTGGAAGTCCTCGGACGAGAAGCTCATTACGTCCACTAACGAGAAGTACGAAAACAAGACCACTGGTGCCGATGACCCGTATCGTGGTGCTGGCATCATCAATCGTCCGGCCTACGGCGACGGTGATTCCAAGCCGGTTACGCTGACCGCCACCGCTTCCTACAACGGCGGTGAGAAGGTCACCAAGACCATCGAGGTCACTGTCAAGGAGAAGACCCGCATCGCGCCTGACACCGGCTATGCGGCCGTCACTTTTGAGAGCGACAGCAACGGTGGAGAAAAGGCCTGGGTGGCTTCCACTGAGAAGAACGATTTCTTCACGTTTAAGACTCGCAACAATGGCCAGGCGGTACTTACCAATGATGCAGACACGGGTGGCTTGCGTGACATGTTCGTGCTGCGTTCCCACGAAGGCGACAAGTACTACCTGATTGCCACTGATCTCAAGGTCTCGTCAATGGGCTGGAGCCAGAACCAGGTTAACGGTTCTCGGAAAGTTGAGGTCTACGAGTCCACCGATATGATGAACTGGACCCGTACCAACGGCGACGGCAACGGCGGCATCACCATCAACACGCCGAACGCCGGTATGACCTGGGCGCCGGAAGCTTACTGGGATGATGACCTGAACGCTTACGTGGTGTTCTTCTCTTCCCGCATGTTCACTGATGACACCCGTACCACTCCGGTCAAGAACGACAAAACCGGCAATAGCTCCTATGCTCAGGTGCGTTACGCCATCACCCGCGACTTCGTGAACTTCACCGAGCCGCAGATGTGGCAGGACACCGGCTACTCGCGCATTGATTCCACCGTGCGTAAGATCGGTGGCTACTACTACCGATTCACCAAGAATGAGCAGGGCGGTGCCGCTGGCGATTACATCACCACTGGTAAGAGCATCTTCCTTGAGCGTTCCAAGGTGCTGACTGCACCGACCACCGAGGCATCTCCGGGTCAGGACCCGAACACCGGTTGGCAGCTGCTCGAGCAGGCGTTGCTGCCGTTCGAAGGACCAGAGACCATCAAGCTCAACAAGGATGACGAACTCAACACGAAGGACGACGACGGCTACATTCTGCTGTCCGACAACTTCGCCTACCGTGCATTTATGACCACGGGTGCCGAGCTTTCCAAGACCACGTGGGACAACCCGATGACCAAGCGTTACCCGGACTTCAACAACGAAAAGAAGCCGGTCAAAGCCGAGCCGGGCGCTCAGGGCTACATCACTCAGGGTGCTAACGGCGGTCTGCCGGACAAGGTGCGTCACGGTGCGTTCGTGAACGTGCCTGAGTCTGTGCTCAAGGTGACGAAGTCCTGGACCGCTGCCAACCCGACGCACATCGAGGCTGTTGACTCCACCACCAAGGCCGTGTACAACGCCGGCACCCGCGAGCTCACCGCCACGGTGACCTCCGCCGATAAGGGCACGCTCGCCGGTTCGGTGAAGTTCTCTGCTGGCGACTGGTCCAAGACCGTGAAGCTCGACGCCGAAGGCAAGGCCACTGTGACCCTCCCGGCCAGCGTCTCTGGCACTGTTGCGGTTGCTTACGACGGCTACACCGATGGTTTGGTCAATCCATCCGATACTACGGTTGACGGCATTGAACAGGGCAAGGTCGATTTGGCTGAGCTCAACAAGCAGATCGCCGCCGCCGAAGCGCTCAAGGAATCCGACTACACGGCCGATTCCTGGGCCAAGCTTGCCGCCGCGCTGAAGACTGCCAAGGCCGCGCTCGCCGCTGAGAATCAGGGCGAGGTCGATACCGCCGCAGCCGACCTTAAGACCGCAATCGAAGCCCTGCAGAAGGCTCCGACCAATCCGGGCGAAGGTGACGGAGATAAGGGCGACGGCAATAAGCCGACTACCCCGACCACCGGCGACAAGACCAACGTCAACAAGCCCGGCAGCGCGCTGAGCAATACCGGTACGGCCGTGCTCGGCCTGGGTGGTGCCGTGGTAGCACTCGCCATCGCCGGCATCTCCCTAACCCTCTGGCGCAAGCGTCGCGCCTGAGCTGCTACGGCAACCAAGCCCCCCTCTGACGAGGGGGGGCTGTCAGCCGAAGGCTGACTGGGGGAGAGACCGCGGCGAAGCCACCGAAAGAACGGCATGGCCTTCGGCCGATTCTGTATCCCGCGGCTGCCGCCGCAGGTCTCTCCCCCGACTGCCTAACGGCGGCCACCTCGAACGCAATTAAGGACCAGCTTTCAGCTGGCTTCATATTTGCTCACTGTCGTTCGCCTTCGCCTAAAAACGACTCTGGCGTTTTCTTCACGGCTCAGCTCATCAGAGGGCGGCCACAAAACTTCGCTCCATAACTGAAGGCGCAACCACAATCAACCCTATCAATGAGGAGAAACATGGGAAAGCTGATACGAAAGGCAACCGGACTCACGGTCGGCGTGGCAACACTGCTCGCTGGTCTGGTGCTGCCGATGACGGCCAGTGCCGAGAGCGCATCGCCAATCGATGCCAGTCCGATCATCCACTATTCATTCGATAACGCACTGACGTCCAAGACCATCGCTAACGAGGGCAGCGCGGCCAACAGCGATGCCACCCTATCCGGCGACGCCACGGTGGCCAATGGCCAGATCAACCTGACCGGCTCGCAAACCATTAGCGTGCCGACCACGGCCATCGCCGGTAAGAGGGACGTTACCGTCTCCATCTGGCTCAAGAACAATTACGGCAACGGCAATACCGCCGCCGCGTACATCGGCGCGGCCAAGACCGGCAATTATCCGGCCAACGGCTACTGGCTGCTCAACCCGGCCAACCCGAGTGGCTACGCGAAATCCGTAATGACCAATGCCACTGCGGCCGACCCGAATAACAGCCCGTGGGGCACCGAAGTCGGCCCTGGATCGACGAACGCCGCCACCATCGGCACCAAGGCCACCAGCGATTTGGCTCTGTACACCACCGTCATCAGCGGCACCAACAGCACCATGAGCTTCTACCTCAACGGCAAGCAGGTTGGAGACGCCACCTACACCATTCCGGCCGGTGGCCTGACCAATTACGGCGACCTCGTCGCCTACATTGGCAAGTCCTCCTACGCTGACCCGAACTCCAAGCTCGACGTGGACGATTACGCCGTATACGACACTGCCATCAGCGCCGCAGACGTGACCAAGCTGTATGACGCTCAGGTGCTCGACAAGGCCGAGGCCGCTGTCAAGGCCGCTGTGCCCGCATCCGCTACCGAGGACTTCGCGCTGCCGACCAGCGCCGCTGGCGTGAGCATCGCGTGGAAGTCGGGCAACGCAGCCATCGCCGTTGACAACGCTACCGGCAAGGCCACAGTCACTCGTCCGGCCGCAACCGCAGCTGATGCCGAGGTGATCCTCACCGCCACGTTTGGCAACAACGCCAAAACCGCCGACTACACGGTCCTCGTGCCGAAGCAGCTCTCCGATGCCGAGCAAGCCAAGGCCGACCTTGACGTCGTCACCATCGAGGACTCCGACGACATCCGTAGCAACTTCTCCGTGCCCACCAAGGGCAACAATGGTTCGACCATCTCGTGGGAAGTGACCGGTGGCAAGGATATCGCCACACTAGGCGAAGGCGTGAACGACAAATCTCGAACGGTCACTGTTAAGCGCCCTGCCGCCGGTAGCGATGCCGTCACTGTGACGCTCAAAGCCATTGCCAAGTACGGTACCGCCACCGAAACGAAGACCTTCACCGTCACCATTCAGCCGATGCCTGCCGCCGAAGAGAAGGACGAGGCCTACGTGTGGGCGTTCTTCACCGGCGAGGGCGTGGGCGGCGAGAAAATCAGCCTCGCGGCCTCCAAGGGCAACGATGCGCTCGACTGGAACACGCTGAACAATGGCACTCCGCTGTTCACTTCCGAGTTTGGCGAGAAGGGTTTGCGCGATCCGTTCATCATGAAGTCCAAGGATGGTGACAAGTTCTACATGCTTGCTACCGATCTGAAGATTGACGGTCGTGCCCCCCTCAACGGGCTGAATGGCTTTGCTGGTGCACAGGCTAACGGTTCCAAGTACATTGAGATTTGGAAGTCCGACGATCTGGTCAACTGGTCCAAGCAAAGCCACGTCAAGGTGAGCTCTGATTACGCAGGCAACACTTGGGCGCCTGAGGCCTACTACGACGAGGAAATCGGCAAGTACGTGGTCTATTGGGCCTCGAACCTGTACGACAACACCGACGAGAACAGCCGCAAGCAGCTGACCTACAACCGCATGGTGTACGTCACCACCGATGACTTCGTCAACTTCTCCGACCCGACAGTGTGGATTGACGTTGATCGCCGAGGTGGTGCAGGCAGTGGATCCATCGATGTGACCGTGCAAAAGGTAGGGGATACCTACTACCGCATCTACAAAGATGAAAACACGATGTCTTTGCGTCAGGAGAAGTCCACAGATTTGACTGCCGCAATTGGTGGTGCCGGCGTGAAGAACTACGCCGATGCGCTTAAGGGTAGTGCATGGAGCGAAGTTGCCACGAACATCGGTAAAGGCCAGGCTAACGGTTACGGTAAAACCTTCACTTCCGGCGAAGGTCCATCGCTATTCAAGGCCAACGATGGCGACGTGAACGGCTACCAGTACTACCTGTTCGCCGACCAGCCGAGCTATCATCAAGGTCCAAACCACTATGTGCCGATGGCGACTGAGGATATCGCCAGCGGTCAGTGGACCGTTATCGGCAATAAGATGCCTGAGGCGAACTTCCCGACCAATTCCGATGGCGGCAAGCCGCGCCACGGAACCGTGCTGCCCGTGACCCGCGCCCAGTATCAGAAGGTGCTGGAGGCGTACGCTCCGGCTGTGGCTGTGAAGTCCGTTGACGCGCTGTCTGCCGAGACGACGGTTGGTGTGGCGCCGACGCTGCCGGAGACCGCGCATCTGACTCATGCGGACGGTTCCGTTTCTGACGTTGCAGTTGAGTGGGATGCCATTGACGCATCTTTCTACGCCAAGACCGGCACCTTCACCGTCAAGGGCATCACCCAAGACGATTCCCGTATGCCGGTTGAGGCTACCGTCATTGTGAACGGCATCGACCTCTCCAAGGCGACCGTCACCGTCGAACCCAACGAGTTCACCGCAGACGGCGCTGCCAAGGAACCAGCCGTGACCGTTGTACTCGATGGCGCGACGCTCAAGGAAGGCGCCGACTACACGGTGGCCTATACGAACAACGTCGAACCTGGCACTGCCACAGTGACCGTAACCGGCGCTGGCAAGTACTCCGGTACTGTCTCGGCAACGTTCACCATCAAGGCCGCCGAGCCCGGCTCCACGCTGGACAAGTCCAAGTTGCAGGCGCTTGTCGATAAGGTGAAGGGCTATAACAAGGCTGATTACCAGTCTGGTTGGGATGCTTTCGCCGCCGCGCTCGCCGACGCGAAGCAGGTGTTGCAGAGCTCCACCGACCAGCAGGAAGTGGACAAGGCGCTGTCGCGGCTCCAGTCCGCCGCCGACAAGCTGGTCAAGAAGTCCGGCGATTCCGGCAAGACCGATGGCAAGGATGACGGCACGCAAAAGCCCGCCGCCAAGCCGGGCAGCGCTCTGTCCAACACCGGCGCCTCGGTGTTCGGTGTGGGTATCACCGCGGTCATACTGCTCGCCGCCGCCGGCGCCGCCTACGCCTTCCGCAAGCGCCGCGCCTGAACTGTTTGCAGCGTAGACCAAGCCCCTTCTGGATGAGTCGAGCTGTGAAGCAAGCAGCCTACTGGATTGTTTGCTTCATGGCGCGGCCCCATCAGAGGGGCGTATCGCACGTTCGTCCGACGACGCTGTCGGACGCATAGGCTCTATAGCCCCATAGCTCCAATAGCCATTACCGAACTTCACCACTCAACATCTAGATCTGCTGCGCGACAAGCAGTATCACCGCGCGCAAGGAGGAAACCAATGACAACCAAACCATCGATAGGCAAACGCCTGCTCGGCGCGATGCTGGCAGTGCCGATGGCGCTCGCCGGCATGGGAATCGGCGCGACCACGGCGGTCGCGGCCGATACCGTTCCGACCAATAATCTCATCGCCGCCTACGACTTCACCACGAAGCCAAGTGACGGCAAGACCGTGGCCAACAGTGCGCCGAACGCTACGCTTGGCGCGGCCGAAGTACAGAACTCCGCCGACTCGCTTTGGGCCGATGATGCCCTCACCCTTTCCGGCGGTGCCAAGACCGGCACCGGCGACTGGGTCAAGCTGCCCTCGAATCTGCTGCCCGGCAAGGACGCCGCCACGGTGCAGTTGGAGGTCAAAGCGGATTCCAGCATGCTCAATGCTTTCCATTTCCTGTGGAACATCGGTAACGACAGCTCCGATACGGAGTATTTCTTCGCCACGCTCAACTGCGGCAGTTCGCGTAACCCGCTCGTCGGCCTGAAATCGGGCGGTACGGAGACGCTCGTGCAGTCCAGCTCCTGCGTGGCCAAGGCCGACCAATGGTTGTCGGTGACCGCCACCATTGATGGCACCGCCGCGAAACTGTACATCGACGGCACGCAGGTGGCATCCGGCACCGTGCCGGCCAAACTGTCCAGCGTCAAGGACCAGTCGCTCAACACCATCGGCCGTTCGCCGTGGCCCGACAACCTGTTCAAGGGCGCGGTCTCGAACTTCCGCGTATACGATGCCGCGCTCACCGCCGATCAGGTCGCCGCGATCAGCACTGCCGATGCCTCAATTCATGCCGGTGAACTCACCGGTTCCGTGCTGAACGGCATCATCATCCCCACGACGGTCGACGATCCGTTCATTTCGCTGCCCACTGCGAACGGCGTGACGTGGGCGTCCTCCGATAGCAGCGTCATCGCGACTGACGGCACGGTCAACCAGCCCGCCAAGGGCGAGGCAGCCAAGACTGTCACGCTGACCGCCGCCGTCACGGTCCGTGGCCAGACCGCTACGAAGGAATTCACGGTCACGGTCAACCCGACCACGAAAACTGCCGCTGAACAGCTCAAGGAAGTCGCGGCCGGCTACGTGATCCCGTCCGTCGTGCGTTCCGGAGACGCCCTCCCGGCGGCTGTGAATGGCACTACCGCCACGGTTACGTCCACTAAGGACGTAGCCGTCGAGGATGGCAAGATCACCATCGATGGCGACGAGGCCACGACCGGTACCATCACCGTCGAGTTCTCCAAGAACGGTCTCGCCGGCATCGAGCCCATTACCAAGGCCTTCACCGTAAAGGTGCTGCCCGCCGCGAAGTCCGCGACCATCGCCGCCTACGATCGCAACGCCACCGGCGAGAATGAGGCCAACAACGGCGACGTCGCCTACAGCATGCACCTCGCGCTGCAGAACGCCGACGGCTCGTACACCCCGTACAACGAGAATTACGGCATTTTCTTCGCACGCTCGCCGAAGGCGCAGAAGCTCAACGAGAACCTCGACGGCAATGACTATCGCAGTCTCAAGGATCCGAGCCTGTTCCGCATGGCCGACGGCACCTATGGCGTGATTTCCGTGCGTACCAACCGCGGCACCGCCACCGGTGACTCCACCGCGAAGTCCAGCGTGCTCATCGCCACCTCCGAAGACCTGCTCACCTATAGCGAACAGGAGAACTCCGGTTCCATCGTCGACCTTGGCGAGACCAACGGCGTCAACGCTCCGTACGCCGTGTACGACACCGCCAGCAAGCAGTATGTTGTCGGCTGGGCCGATGACAACGGCGTGGCCAAGTACACCACGTTCGATTCGCTCAAGGGCTCCACATCCAAGCACGGCAGCGTACTGTACGGTTCCGTCGCCAAGTCCGGCGTACTCGCCGCCGACGGTGTACAGGGCATCGCGAACTTCCGCTCCGGTGCCACCATCGCGGTGGACGAGGCCACGGTGAAGGCGCTCAACACCCGTTACGGCCGCTCTGAGAACACCGGCACGAGCAATCTCACTGACATCACCGTCAAGAAGGGCGCCTCAATCGATGAGGTGACCGCGCAACTGCCGAAGAACGTGGACCTCACTTACTCCGACGGTTCTACCGGCTCCCTGCCGATTTCCTCATGGAACACTGAGGGCATAGATCTGACGAAGGTGGGTGATTACACTGTCACCGGCACCGTCAAGCAGACCGAATACCAGATTCCGTTCGCTGAGGACCGCGCCGATCCATCGGTGTATAAGTGGCAGTGGACGCATGAGGCCGACGGCAAGGAAATCACCGAAACCAAGTTCCTGATGATCGCTTCCAATGACATCCAAGGTGACGTCACTTGGCAGCATGGTTCGCCCCACATGCCGTTCCGCATGGCCGACACGATTTCCGGTCTCGCCGACGAGCCGGGCAACCCGAATGCCCTGATTCAGTCGAACGGCTACAACAACAAGGAGGTGTCGCTGCTCAAGGCTGGCGACAAGGACTCCGAGGGTAATGCCATCATGCACAGCTTCTGGGCTCCAGAAATTCATGAGATTGATGGTAGGCTCACGATTCTGTTCATGGCCGGATACGGCAACACATGGTCCAACGGCAAGTCGGTGTACATGCAGCTCAAGCAGGATGCCGACGGTCACGACCTCGACCCGGCCGACCCCGATAACTGGACTGTGCCGACACCGATCTACCGCAATGACGCCTCGCTGCTCAACGGTAACAAGCAGCTCGCAGCCACAGCGTCCGGCGGAGTGGGCATGTCGCTCGACATGACCTATTTCCAGGATGCCGACGGCAGGTCCTACTACGCCTGGCAGCAGCTCGGCGCCACCTACATCGCCACGATGGATCCGAAGGACCCGGCCCATGTGACCAGCTCCCCGGTGCGCATCGTCACCCCGGAGTATGCGTGGAACGCCGCCATAGCCGAAGGTCCGAACGTGACCCTGCGCGACGGCAAGCTGTACCTCATGTTCTCCGGTTCCGGCGTGGGTAAGACATACACCACTGGGCTGGCCGTAGCGGATGCCTCCGGTACTGACCTGACCGACCCGGCCAGTTGGACGGTGCTCAACTACCCGATTCAGAAGTCCGGTCCGTTCAACGGCGAGATGCAGCTCGGCACCGGTCACGGCATGTGGAGCGAGGACGAAGATGGCAACCAGATCTACGTGTTCCACGCCTATGCCACGAAGAACCTCGGCTCCGTGAATGCTGCCGGCCGCGACATGTTCGTGCGCCGTGTGCACTGGGCCGCCGACGGCATGCCGGTGTTCGACATGAGCTCTTCCGAGGAGCTGGCCTCCAAGACCGTTTCCGTGACAGTGAAGGTGGTCGACGACACGGTTACGGTCGACAAGACCGACTTGTCCAAGGCGCTCGCGTCCGCCAAGCAGCTGCGCGAGTCCGACTACACCGCCGCCTCGTGGAAGGCGTTCGCCGCAGCGTTGGCCTCCGCCGAGAAGGTTTATGCCGACGAGAACGCTTCGCAGAAGGACGTCGACGACGCAACCGCCGCGTTGAACAAGGCGCAGGCCGCGTTGGTGAAGGTCGACGGTTCCGATTCGGGCGATGGCTCGAGCGATTCGACTAAGCCGGGCGACGGCTCGAGCATTGACGCTGGTGCTACTGGTGATAAGACGGGCAACAAGCTCGGTCTGTCTAAGACCGGTGCCGCCGTACTCGGCCTCAGCGGCGTGGCCGTGGCGCTCGCTGCCGCCGGCATCGCCCTGACCCTCCAGCGCAAGCGCCAGGCCTGAGCGGCGTAAGCCTCCAATCGCGAAATCGGCCCGTGTGGAGGTGTATTTCCGAGTTGTAGGGCAATGGCTGAAGTATTGGCCGTTGCGGCCGATGAGAGCCCGTTGGTATTCCGCCATTTTCGGGTGGTTGATCGGCTCTGGGAGTGGCGAGTACCCGGGCGCGTGCCCTACAACTCGGAAATACGCTCGGTACGGAGCCGTTTCTGGTTCACGGGATTTCGGCTGAAAATCCCGTGAACCAGAAACTTACAGAAATGCACATGGCCGGCCATCGAGTTCGGCTTGATTCCAATCTTTTGCGTGTGCGATTGCACATGTCTTCAGTTCACGGGATTTACCAGCGTGATCCCGTGAACTGGATAACGCGGACATGCAGGCCACGCGGCTCAACAAGCCAATATTGCACACAGATGATGTGCGATTTTGTTTGTTGTGGGGTGCTGAGAAGGGGTAAATGTTCATTCGGGGAGATGAAACCGGTTTTAAGAGGGGTGCCGGGTATTTCAGGTATGGCAAGGAATCAGCATGTGCGTTACCGCTTTCGCGTCGTCGCTCAAAGCGTGCTCAAATTTAGGTGAACGCTCACATTAGAATTGTGAGTGCTTACAGAAACCTGTGCGATTGCACATCGGTGCTCCTGTTCACGAACGGTGTCGTTCGTAGGGATTTCCGGTGGCCGTCGTTCGGGCGGAAGTGGGTCGCGCTGGCGAACGAAGAGGCTCCGGCGAAGCGGAAGCAGGAGCGAGAAGCGGTCGATAAAGGAGCGACCGGGTGTCACTCGATAACAATTCGATAACAAATATTGCGATGGCGCAACGATGATCCATCACAGTATTGCAAAGAAGCAAGGACCCAAGGAAGGAAACTCAGTGAGGAGAGTTACACGATTGGCGGCCTGCCTGACGGCGGTGTCGACGTTGGGCGCGGGGTTGATCATGCCGATCACCGCCGTGGCCGACGACGCGACGCCTGCGGTGCAGACGACCACGACCAGTGCGAACGTCAGGGCGGCGGCCAATACAGCGACGGCTGACCCGATTGCCAGTTTCGATTTCAATAGCGACCCGGACGATGGTGCATTCGCCAGTGCTCAGGGTGACGCTAAGGCCACCGTGCAAGGCACGGTGGATCTCGTCAACGGAAAAGATGACGACAACGGCAAGGCCGCCCAGCTCGGCAGCGGTTTCTGGCTGAACGTGACCAAGTCCGATGGCAGTGCACTGCTCAACGGTCTTGATGATGTGACGATCAGCTACGACAGCAAGGCGGCTGCGACCGGTGGCCAGTGGACTGTGTTTGCCGCGCCGACCGCCGGTGCGGTGAACGGCAGCGCCCCCACCTACGTCGGTGTGCTCGACCGCACCGACAAGACCCGCGTGGAACGCTATCTCAACGGCCGCGCATCCGACATCGCCACCATCGACAAGAACACCGGTACGAAGGATGCTTGGAAGCATGTCGATCTCGTCATCTCCGGCAAGACCGCGAAGCTCTATGTCGATAAGAAGTTCGTGGCGAGCAACGTGAACGGCGAGGATCTCAAGAGCATTCTTGGCGGCTCAGGTGGCGTGCTGCAAATCGGCAAAGGCAACTGGGGCAACGGTGAATACTTCACCGGTTTGCTCGACAATCTCACGATTTATGGCTCCGCGCTTTCCGCGGCCGATCTCGGCATCGCATCGCCTACTGCAATCGAGATCTCCGGTTCCAATGTGAAGGACGGCAAGCTGAGTCTCAAGGAAGGCAACTCCGCATCCCTGTCCGCAACCGTCACCCCTGAAGGCGCTGAGCCTACGGTGACATGGGAATCCAATAATCCGGCTGTGGCTACTGTGGATACCAACGGCAAGGTCACCGGCGTGAAGGCCGGCACCGCCACCATTACAGCGGCTTCCGAAGCTGACGCCGCCAAGACCGCCGAGCTCAAGGTCACCGTCACCGAGGTCAAGGCCGATGACGCCTACGGCTACGTGATGGTCCACTTCATCGAAAACAACAAGGGCTACGCCGAGAAGATCTACCTCGACATCTCGCGCGGCGATGACGCCACCCAGTGGGATACGCTCAACGGCGGCGAGCCGATTCTGGTGAGTAACGAATCCACCACCGGCGTGCGCGATCCGTTCATCGCCTACAACCCCGAGTCGAAGACCTACTACGTGCTGGCCACCGATTTGCGTGTGTTCGGCGGCGATAATGCCGGTTGGGGCACGTGGGCTACAGGTTACAGCACCAAGTTGCATGTGTGGTCGTCCAAAGATCTCATTCACTTCAACGACATGACGGAACTGGAGACCGCCACCGCCGACAAGTACACTGCCAATCCGAACAAGAGCCAGACGCTCACCGATTCCGTGACCGGCAAGACCATCTCCGAGATCGGCATGGCATGGGCTCCTGAGGCTACGTGGGTGCCGAACTTCTATGATCTCAACGACGACGGCCAGCTCAACGGTTCCGATAAGGACAACCCGAAGAACCAGCAGGGCGGCGCATTCGTTGTGTATTGGTCTGTCTCCGCCAAATACGATGGCGAGAACAGTCAGCCCGGCAAGAAGGTGACTCACGTGTTGTGGGCGGCCACCAAGGACTTCACCAACGAGACTTACATGTTTGGCGGCGTCTTCGTGCCTAACAGCAAGTACAACCGTGGCAACACCATCGACACCACGATGCTGCAGAACAGTTCCCGCACATACCGCACCACCGGCTCCGGCGTGATCTTCATGGAATACACCGATCGTGCCGATTGGTGGCGTGCCAACGATCAGGGCCAGTACGCGACCGACCCGGCCAAGGGCTGGGTGTTGCGCCAGACCAACATCGGACACACGCTCGGCAGCGCGCAGGAAGGTGCCAACGGTTTCAAGGTCAACGGTGAGAACAAGTGGTACATGTTCGTTGACAACTATGGATCTGTCGCTTCCGGTGCCCGCTACGGCTACAACCTACTCGAAGCCGACAACCTCGATTCCGAGAATCCGTGGAGCGTCCTGAAGGCCGACGACTACTTCCTCACCGCCAACACCAAGCACGGTGGCATTGTTTCGCTCACCAAGGCCCAGTACGACGCGATTCGCGCGGCTGATGCCAAGGCTTCCGACAACGCCGACCTGAAGGCCGAGGATGTGACGGTGGATAAGGGTTCTGCCGATATGGACATCACTGCCAAGCTGCCGAAGACGCAGCAGGTCACTCTTGCCAACGGTTACGGCACTGCCAAGCGCGACGTGATGTGGGACGTTTCCAACGTCGACACCTCCAAGCCCGGCGAGTACACCGTCACCGGCACGGTCGACACCATCGGCGCGAACAAGAACCACTGGAAGTGGACGAACGCCGCCGGCGAGTCGAAGACCGACGAGGACGACCTCATCAACTCCGGTGCGAACGCGAACAACAACTGGAAACAGACCGGTGGCTTTGTCGACAACGAAACCGCCAACAAGAACCGCACGCTATACAGCTCCACCGCCATCACCGTGACCGCTAAGGTGACCGTGACCGGCGAAACCGAGCCGACCGACCCGGATTTGCTCGCCGACTTCACGTTCGATGATGGCGATAAGACCTTTGACGGCGGCAATGCGACGGGTGCCACTCAGGGCACCGCCACGCTCGCCGACAGCAAGGACGGCAAGGCCGCGAAGCTCAGCAAGAACTTCTGGCTCAACGTCACCGCCAAGAACGGCGACGCTCTGCTCAAGGGCAAGAACGACGTGACCATCAGCTACGACGTCAAGCCCGATGCCTCCAACAACACTGGCTGGACCTTCTTCGCCGCCTCCAACGCCACCAAGCAGGAGTACGGCAAGGAACACTACGTCGGCGTGCTCGACAAGACCACCGGTATTACCGTCGAACGCTACAACAACAACGATGGCAAGCGCGATTCCTCCGGCAACGTCTCATACACCAAGACGAACGCCGACTGGAAGCACGTCGATATCGTGATTTCCGGCGCAACCGCTAAGCTGTACATCGACTCCAAGCTGGTAGCCGTGAACAACAACGGCCAGAAGCTCACCGACATCCTCGGTGCTGATGGCGGCGTGCTGCAGATCGGCAAGGCCAACTGGAGCAACGGCGAGTACTTCTCCGGTCTGCTCGACAACCTCAAGATCTGGGGCAAGGCCCTGAGCGACGACGAGCTTGGCGTGGAAAGCGCGAAGACCGACTACGCCGCCGCGCTCGCCATCCCGGCGCAAATCACCGGCGACCTGCCGAGCACTGTGCTGGGCAAGACGGTTACTTGGTCCGCGACCGGCGACGGTGCGAAGCTCGTAGCCGCAGACGGCAAGGTCACGCAGCCGAAGTCCGGCGAGAAGGCCGTAAAGGTCAAGCTCACCGCCACCATCGACGGCGTGGATAAAGCTATCACCGCCGAATCCGAAATCCTCAACAACGGCGGCGAAATCGCTTCCTACGTCAAGGATGTCGATCGCTCCGACCAGAACGGTGCCAAGTACGACCCGCTCGCCTACAACGACGATCGTCGCGCCGACTCGCTGTACGTGGCCGCCAAGGCCGCCGATGGCAGCAAATGGGAGCCCCTGAACCGTTCGCAGTCGATTCTGTCGGTCAAGTGGGACGGCTCGCAGTCTGCCAAGCTGAATGCGCAGATGGGCTCACCCGCTTTCTTCCGTGCGGAGGACGGTACCCTTGGTGTGGTTTCCTCGCAGAACAACGCCACCGGTGCGATTTACGTGTGGGATGGCAAGGGCGACGGTGCCACGTTCACCAACGAGCGCGCCATCACCGTGACCGACAGCTCCATGGTCACCAACCCGCGCATCGTCTATGATGCCGCCTCCAAGGGCTACAAGGTCTTCTGGACCGATGGCCTGAGCGGCGAAGGCCGTATGGCCACGCTCTCCGACCTGACTGCCAAGGCAACGGTCGGCGAGACGCTCAAGGCCGACGCGGTTGCGATGGGTGTGGGCGACGTGACCGAAGGTCTGCCCGCATGGGCCGGCGAAGGCCAGATCCGCGCATTCGCTGTGAGCTCCTCTGAATTCGATGCGTTCTACAAGAACTATGTCGATCTGCAGAACACCGGCGTTAAAGCTCTGGGCGGCGCAACCGTGGAGAACGGTGCTTCCGCCGAGGACGTCACCGCAGCGGTTTCCGGAACGCAGGCCACAATGACCTACAACGACGGCTCCACGAAGACCTTCAACGTCGACTGGAACGCCGATGATCTGGCCGCCGTGGACACCTCAAAGGCCGGCACGCATGAGGTCAAGGGCACTGTTCAGCAGACCACCGAGGCCATGTACAACGACGCTCGCGCCGATCCGGACATCTTCTACAACGAAGACGATGGCTACTACTACCTCACCGGTTCCACCTATGAGGTGAAGTCCACTGATTCGACCAACAACCAGAAGGACGGCTACCGTTCCATCGGTCTCAAGCGCGCCAAGACCATCAACGGTCTGAAGGATGCTGAGGAACACATCATCATCAAGCCGGAGAACGGCACTCCGGGCCACGAAGACCAGTACCCCGACTCGTTCTACGGTTGGAGCGCGTTCATTTGGGCCCAGGAGTTCCACAAGATCAACGGCAAGTGGTGGATTGTGGCCGGCTTCCACAAGGGTGCCTCGTCCACGAACGGTGGCTGGTGCAACAACACCATCCTCATCCCGTACACCGGCGACGAGCAGTCCATCAAGGATGGCGGATTCCTCGAGGCCGAAAACTGGGGCGAGCCGACCGTGCTGGAAGGCGCCGCATTCGACGTGACGTACTTCGAGCGCGAGGAGAACGGCAAGGCCCAAGGCTACTGGCTCTTCCCGAAGAGTGCAGGCCTGTACCTTGCCAAGGCAAAGATGGGCGATGGCGTCACTCCGCTGGTGGATGGCAGCCTTGAGCACATCTATCAGGCCAGCCAGCAGTTCGAGTACGGCAAGTATGCGCCTACCCCCGGAGACAACTCTGAAGGTTCTGATCAGGCAATCGTAGAGGCACCGTTCATGTTCGAGCATGGCGACTACGTCTACATTGCCTATGCGGGTGCCACGGTGGATAAGTATTACAACACCAACGTGATGCGTGCCGCCAAGAATGCCGACCTGCAGGATCTGTCGAGCTGGACCACGGCCGACTTCCCGTCGTTCGACACCAACGACACCTACACCGGTACCTACGGTGCGGATGAGGCCTCGTACGAGCGCAAGCAGGCCGGCCCCGGCCACATCTCGCTTGCACATGATGAGGCTGGCAACATCGTCATGGCCTACCACGCACGCCCCTACCCGGAAATTCACTCCGGTTCCGCGGCGGGTGGCCTGTTCGATCAGGACCGCAATACGTGGGGCAAGGCCGTGAACGTGCGCGCCAACGGCATGCTCGACATGTCGCTGACCAAGGATCAGGAGGTCGCTCCGGCCAACCGCACGGTGACCATTACGGTGACCGTAGGCGAGCCCGATACGCCGGTTGAGCCGTCCATCACCGGCATCCGCGTCAAGAGCGAGCCGACAAAGACCAAGTACACGGTGGGCGAGCAGTTCTCCGCCGATGGTCTTGTGATCGAGGCGACGATGTCGGACGGCACGGTGAAGACGCTCGATGCCGCCGACTACACGGTCGGCGACGTGGACATGTCCGCTGTGGGCACCAAGACCGTCACCGTCACGCTCAAGGCCAACGATCAGCTCACCACGTCGTTCGTGGTGACCGTGAGTGCCAAGACCGAGCCCGGTAAGCCCGGTTCGGGCGACGGTTCCGGCGATGGTGCAGGCAGCGATAACGGTAACGCTGGTACGGGAGCAGACTCCGGTCTGCCGTCCTCTGGTGCCGCCGTGCTCGGCCTTGGTGGTGCCGTGGTTGTGCTCGCCGTTGCCGGCTTCTCTCTCACTATCTGGCGCAAGCGTCGCGCCTGAGCGGATCCAAATGCTCCCTCTCAGTCGGCTTCTGGCGGACGGAGAGGGAGCACCTAGTATCACCATAACTTCAATCTTCAATCCATAACTGAACACAAAACCAAAACCCACAATCAGAGGAGACATATGGGTAAGTGGAAGAAAGCGGTGGCAGCTCTTGCAGCTGTCCCGATGCTGATGGCGCTGGCGCCAGCAGCAAATGCGGTTGAATCGGATACCACCGATTCATCGGCCGCACAGCGGGCGCTGGCAGCAGCCCTGAAATCAAATGCCAAGGCATCGGCAGACAGTGATTTGCTTGCCAGCCTTGACTTCAACAACGTCACGGCAAGTGCCACTGGTACCTTCACCGATGAGGCAACCGGCACCAAGGCAACCATCGAACGGTGCCGCCGCAGTAACTGCCAGTAAAGACGGCACTACCGCAGCTCAGCTCGGTTCTGGCTTCTGGCTGAATGTGACTAAGTCGGATGATTCGGCTGTGCTCAAGGGTCTGGATGCGGTCACGATTTCGTATGATTCCAAGTCCGCCAGCACCAATCAGGGCTGGTCGGTATTTGCGGCACCGAATACGAATGCGCAGACCTATCAGCAAGAGCGTTACCTCGGCGTGATGGATCGCACCACTTCGGTGAACGTTGAGCGTTACAACAACGCTGGTAAGCGCGACACCACCGGCAATGTGAGCAAGGATGGTCTCGCCAGCCAGTGGCGTCACGTCGATTTGGTCATCGACAAGGCCGCTTCCACGCTGTACATTGACGGTGAGCAGGCCGCAACCGTAGCCCCGGCTGATGGCGCGAGCTTCGCTCAGCTCACCGATATTCTCGGCGCAGACGGCGGCGTGCTGCAGATCGGCAAGGCCAACTGGGTGAACGGCGAGTACTACACCGGCGCACTCGACAACCTGAATATTTACGGCTCCGCGCACACTGCGGAGCAAATCAAGGAAGCCTACGATTCCACGAAGTCCGATGCCGCCAAGGCCGACGCTAACGCGCTGACCATCAACAACGGCAGCACCGATGCGTATTCCGACATCACACTTCCAGCCAAGGGTTCGGTTAATGGTTCCGCGATTACATGGAAGTCCAGCGACGCCAAGGTCATTACTGATGCTGCAGATGGCGACATCGCAGCCGGCGTCGTCACTCGCCAGAAGGCCGACGCCAAGGTGACGCTCACTGCCACCATTACCGATGCTGACGGCAACACGGAAACCAAGGAATTCGAGCTGACCGTCAAGGCC
>ENA-OQOA01000137-OQOA01000137.1-human-gut-metagenome-genome-assembly--contig:-NODE-137-length-41402-cov-4.387644_pt1 | contig 41402 bp, 49 predicted proteins | sample MGYA00242633_ERZ504888 | MGnify/ENA primary metagenome ERZ504888 (study PRJEB26092, sample SAMD00036372) | human gut metagenome | host: Homo sapiens | study: EMG produced TPA metagenomics assembly of...
AGCTTTTTTGCCCGACCAGTGTTTTCTTAAATATTCCATATCCGTATGTTTCAGCCGCGCAGCAAACCATTTCCAGTCATGGCCATCGTACAGTTTTAAAAAGGCCGCATCTTTCTCTTCTGTGTTTTCACGGTACATGACATTGTGGTAAAAAACAGGCATGGCATACTGTTCACTTTTCAGATACGGCTTTCCCGTTTTCTCCCCCTCTGCTTTCCACTGTTCCAGACGCGTCCGATAAGAAGATACACTCCCAAGCGCATGCTGGACTGCCGCCCGTCTGAAATAGGATGGCATTTTGGGAAAGCAGAAATCAAAATCAAACCGGGCCGGATTCCGTTTCGTTGTATGCACCAGATGTTCCGCTGCATTGAAACGTTTCTTACTTTCCTCAATTTGGGCCAGTTCTTCCCACACAGATTCATACACTTCGACCAGATAGCGGACAGCAGAACGGTAAATCTCCAGTGTCTGGCGGATCGGAATATTCTGTTTTCGTAATTCAACACCATAACTGGATATGATTTTCATTCGCTTTCTCCTCCGGGTTTTAGCGGGATTTTTCCTTCTGACCTTCTATGTAAGCAAGTACCTGTTCACGGCTCCGGTCACTGACCGTTACAACACAATAAGACGGATTCCACAAATGTCCTCCCCACAACTCTTTCTTTAGCTCTGGATGTAAAAGGAACATCTGGTGTGCAAGATTCCCCTTCATGATTTTGATCATGTCTGAAATATAAAACTGTGGTCGGTAATCTACAAGCAGATGACTTCTTTCTTCATAAAAATAGTATACCATATGCATAGGAATAACTCAAACATTTGTTCCTATTTTGGTAAAAATTTTGCGCGTCTAACTCATCACTGAAGTAACGAGAATGCGACGCGCAGTTTTCAAACTTTCAATCCTCCAACTCACAATCCTAACTTCTTTACAATTTCTCCCAGTGCACTTCTTACAGGAGAATCTTTCGGAAGCTGTATGATCGGCTTTCCATCACAGTCATACTGATATACCTGGTCATCATGTGGTACAACGCCTAACAGTTCCAGTCCCTGATTTCGGATTTCTTCCAGAGTTCCGGCATCCAGTTTTCCATCCGGAACACGATTCACGATTAATCCAGTTTTCTGTGGTTTAAAGTTTAATTCATTCATCAGCTTTGCAATACGTCCGGCTGCCTGAACACCTCTTCTGGAACAGTCACTCACAAGAATCGCAACTTCCATCATTGGCAGGATTCCTCTGCTGATATGTTCCATACCTGCTTCGTTATCAACCACAATATATGGATAATGACTTTGCAGTTTCTGAACCTGGGTCTGCACAAGGCCATTTACAAAACAATAGCAGCCCTGTCCCTGGGTTCGTCCCATTACCATCAAATCATAATCGTCTTCTTCTGCAATCGCATCAGAAAGACGCATTTCCAGATATGCCTGTTTTGTCATACCGGAGGGAATCTGATATCGTGGATCTATGCCTGCCCGCTCAATTTCTTCTCTCAGCTCCCCAAGTGTGACCTCCGGCTCAACACCGAGCACTTCGTTCAAATTTGCATTTGCATCTGCATCCACCGCTAGGACCGGACGTTTTCCGCTTTCACATAAATACTGGATCAACAATCCACAAAGAGTTGTTTTTCCTACGCCGCCTTTTCCTGATACTGCAATTACATGTCCCATGTTTTTCCTCCTAAAATTCTGAACAATCTGTTGACTTTTTCTTTTAATCTCATTATAGTTGTTACTATATAAATTACAATAATCAGTCTGTGAGATTTGTATGGTTACTCAACACATCAGAAAAATTGTTGAGAAATCATATGATCCCAAATAATACAGGAGTATATAATGTCAGAAAAAACGAGAAAACAAGATCGCCGTACCCGCTATACCAGACAAACCATAAAAGATACGTTCTTAGAATTGTTAAAGCAGAAAAGTTTTACGAAAATTACAGTTACAGAGATCTGCAAAAATGCTGAAATCAACCGTGGCACTTTTTATCTTCATTACTACGATATCCATGATGTATTATCAGATATTTTTAATGATATGACTCAGGATATGTTAACAACTGTAGATCATTTATTCTGTCTAAATCAAAAAAGCTGTTCCTATCCGTTCTGTCAGAAAATACAGATGGAATCACAATACAGGGCACTGTTTCTGGATGATGCAATTGCCCCTATTCTTCTGGAAAAAATAGCAGAAAATACAAAAGAAGGCTATGTGACCTGGCTTATGTCACACAGCCTCCTGACCTTTGAACAGGCAGAATCGGTTTTTATTTTCAAATGAATGGCTGCCTTTCCATCAACAGACTGATGCTCCGCAATCATTGTAATGACTGGAAACAGATTCAGACAGTAATCGACAAATTTATCAAATCCGGGCTGGAAAGTTTTCTGATTCATGATCAGAGAGAAGAAAATGCTTCCGATAATTTTTGCAACAAAATTTCTCCAACTGTTACCGCATCTTCTACACTCAGATAATGATCGGCATAATCCTGAAGAAATATTTTGCCAGATGCAGGAAATTCTTCATCTGCAAACCATATCTTTAAAGTTACCGGATATCTTGGCAGAACTGGAAAAACAGCACACAGATCCGCCTTTGTCTCTGTGAATTCTGCACCCAGGTTTTTACATGCTTTCTGAATTTTCTCAGGATCTTTATCCTGCAAAAGCTTTTCCAGTTTCTGCTCTGCAGTCCGGTCAAACTTGGTTCCTCGAATCAATCCATCTTTCAGGTTACCAAAAGTAATGAGCTTCTGTGAACCTTCTGTTCCATCGGCCATATCCAGATAATGCAGCAATGTCAGATAATGCCATTCGTCCATGTCTGAGTTAATACGAAACTCAGGGAGTTGAATTTCAATCGTTTCATAAAAACTCAGTACTTCAAGCACATTTCGGCTGCTATGAAAAACAGCCCCGCTTTTTGCAGCAATATCCTCTCCGGAACGATTTTGCAGCCGTTTTACTGCTGCCTGCAACATTTCCTGAAATGCACGATTTTCTGTTTGATTTTTGTATTCCATAAGTTCTCCTTTGTTGATATTTTATCGCATCATATAATAATCAATGTTTATGCAAGGATTTTGGTGTTTTCATAAATTTGTCTACGATCAGCATATTATACAATCCTCCGTAAGTTTCATTCCTGTGTTGACTTTTCCTTTAAATTTCATTATAGTTGTAATTATATTATTTACAATCATCAAAATAATAAATATGCACAGTTTCTCAACACATTGGAAAGAACTGTTGAGAACTTGAAATGTTTTAGACAAACCAGAAATATTTTTGTCTCAAAAATGTGAAAGCAAAATCATTATATCATACTACAAGGAGTTTCTTATCATGAAATATTCAACGAAATTAAGTGATACTGTTCATGTGATGGTTCTGATTGCTATCAACCAGGAAAAATCTCTCTCCAGCGCCTCAATTGCAGAAAGTGTCCATACAAATCCCGGCTTTGTACGCCAACTTATGTTAAAACTAAAAAAGCCGGACTTATGACCAGTGTAGCCGGACATGCCCGTCCTTCTCTTTCAAAACCAGCAGACCAGATTACATTGCTGGATATTTATAAGGCAGTTGAAGGCGAGAAACCGCTGCTTCATTTAGATACTCATACAAACCCTGATTGCGGCGTTGGTATTAATATTCAGTTATCCTTGCAGGGATTCTATAATGAAATTCAAAAAAACGCTGAAGAAAAGATGAATACGATTACTTTACAGGATATCATAAATACTTATTACCAGAGAACATCCATGCAAAATGATTTACAGAATATTATATAGCAGGAGAAACGAAAAAGGACTTCCAGATATGGATTATCTTCTAAATGATGACAAATCTGATAACGATTTGGCGAGGAAAATTTTTATATTTTCTAATCCAGGGCTTTTCTTGTTATCATGCCCGCCTCCGTGCGGGCATTTTTAAATTCAACAGAGCACCGCAGGCGGTCTTTCCTATAAAGTAAAAAAAGCGGTAAATTCAGCTCATCTGCAAGCTCCAGTGCCTCCCTGGGAAACTCATCAAAAAAACGTGTCTTGCGTTTTAGTCTCTTGACATTATCATAAGCAATTCTCCTGAGCTAAATGTAACTCTGGCATGTTCGCTGATTATCTCATTGCTTACAGTAAGTCCACTGTCTGCTGCTGTCAGACAATAGTTACTCAGGGGATATTTAAAATCCTTCCAGAGTCAGATCTGTCACATTTCCTCCAAATGGAAAAAATGACACATATTTTCCAAACTGTTCTGACTTTTTCAGAACTGTTCCATCTGAAATAAGTTTCATATAATTATACCGATCCACAAGTGTTACTTCTGCCCCCTGGTTTTGTGCCAAGATAAGGAGTCCGAAATTCGCCATCAGATGGTCTACTCTGTTTCCTGTCACACCAAAGATCACTATCTCTTTTGCACCGGTCCTGATCGCATAATTCATGGCAGACTGTGTATCTGAATCATCTTTTTCCGGTCTCAGGCGGATAACTTTTATTTCTTTTATCTCATTTCTAAAGCCTTTTTGCACTTTCCACTCATTCATTCCCCCACTAGGGAATTTCACTGTCCATACTTTTTTCTTCCTGAATTTCCAGGAATTTTTTTTCCATCTTCAGACAGACTGTCAAAATCTCCAATAACTGCATCCGGCAAAAGCTGATGCTCCAGAAAGAATTCCAGCCCTTTATCAGCTGCGATCAGACAGGCTTCATTCTTTTTTAAAAAATCGAGGGCAAAATCACTGTGGATATTGCCCCCGCTTACAATTATCGTATCTATCATGCTCTTCCTCAGTCAATCCTTCTTATGATCTCATCCATTCGTTCTCTGGCATGTTTTACATTTTTTGCCAGATCATCGTTGAAAACATAAGAACCTGCTACCAGCAGATTTGCACCTGCTGTGAGCACTGTCTCCATTGTCTCATCATTGATGCCACCATCAACCTGAACATCTACATCCAGATCCTCGGCCTCGATCAGTTCACGTACTTCCCTGATCTTTTCCGTACATTCTTCCATATACTTCTGACCGCCAAATCCCGGCTGTACAGTCATGATCAGAACCATATCCACATCGCTGAGCATATGACTTATATCATTTACAGGTGTAGCCGGTTTGATGGAAACTCCCACCTTCACACCTGCTTCCCTGATCTGTTCAATAGTTCTCTCAAGATCTTCACATGCCTCCGCATGTACTGTAATGGAATCTGCCCCACATTCCACAAAATCTCTGATATATCTCTCAGGCTCTGTAACCATGAGATGTACATCAAAAACAACTTTGATTCCTTTCGGATAGACTTTATCACCGGCATTCCAAAAGAAATACTCGGTACAAAATCACCATCCATAACATCAATATGAAGCCATTCAATCCCCTCTTTTTCCAGGGTTTTGATCTGTTCGCCCAAACGGTTAAAATCTGCCGATAAAATAGAAGGGCACAACTGATACATAATTAGAATCTCCTTTTCTCTTTTAATTCATTATAAAGTCCCAGATAATCTTCATAGCGAAGCTGGCTGATCTTATGCTCTGCCAATGCTGCTTTCACGCCACAGTCCGGTTCATGGATATGTCTGCATCCCTGAAACCTGCACTGTTCTTCATATCTGCGAAATTCTGGAAAATATGCCTTAAGTTCCTGTTCTTCTATATCTGTCAGATATAAAGAAGAAAATCCCGGTGTATCCATCAGATAAGTATCATGTCCCACCGGTATCACCTGAGAATGACGCGTGGTATGCTTTCCACGTTTCAACTTCTTACTTATCTCCCGGTTTCCATCTGTACATTTTCCTGCAGTGCATTGGTAATTGAAGATTTTTCCCACACCGGAAGGTCCTGCAACTACAGTTGTTTTTCCTTTCTAGGATCTCACGTATTTCATCCAGCCCCTCTCCATTAAAAGTACTGGAAAAAATCACATCATATCCACAGCTCTTATAGGTTTCATATAAAAGCTCCAGTTCTTCCTGTTTTGCAAGATCTTTCTTGTTAAAACATATGACTGCCGGAACATTCTCTTTCTCCATCATGATCAGAAAACGGTCAAGCAGCATAAAATTAGGTTTAGGATTCTCCATCGCAAAAATCACAAAAGCCTGATCCACATTGGCAACGGCCGGACGGATCAATGAATTTTTTCTGGGAAGGATGGCAGTCACACTGCCTTCCTTCTCCTGTTCATCCAAAACCTCTATCTCCACATTATCCCCTACAAGAGGTTTCTGTTTATCTTTTCTGAATATTCCCTTTGCTTTGCATTCATAAATCTCATCATTTTCTGCATAGATGTAATAAAATCCTGCAATTCCTTTTATTATCTTTCCCTGCATGGATCATTCAGCCTTAGCAAATGTAATAGAATAATTTCCGAGTTCCTGATAAGTTCCACTAATCTGTTCAGACAGATACAAAGTACCCTCGCTGATACCAGGTGCACCTGTGATATCCAGATCATACGGGAACTGGATTACCTGATCTTCCAGAACAACTGAAGCTGTCGGTGTTCCGTTTACATTCTGGATCAGTTCCAGACGAACCGGACCTCCGGAATATCCTGACGGAGTATTCAGAGTCTGTGTACATTTCCATACTTCCCCGGCTGCTGCCGCCGCACTGTTATCTGCTGTCTGTGCCGGAGCATCAGATGATGCAGCAGTATCTGCGCTGTCACTCTGAGCCGAAGGTTCCTGATTTCCCGTACTTACTGTGATCACAACATTTACATTATCCGGATCTTCCCAGTTTCCGGCTTCCGGTTCCTGTGAAATTACTTCTCCTTCTGCCACCTCTGTACTCTTTTCCTCTTTTACTTCCACATTGAGGAACTTACCAAAAGTAGTAACTGCATCATTCTTTGTCATTCCGACAACACTTGGAACCTCCACACTGTCTCCATAGTCCACACCTCGGCTGACAAGCAGTGTTACGCTATCTCCTGCTGAAACAGAGTTTCCGGCTGCCGGAGTTGTGGAGACTGCATATCCCGGATCTGTAACCGGAGTACCATCATCATTTAATTCACTGTATTCTTTCTGTATCTCAACAGTTAATCCCATATCTTCCAGAGTCTGCTGTGCGTCTACTCCGGTCTGTCCATCCACATCCGGAATTGTGATCTTCTGCGCACCCTTGCTGATATAATACTTAATGGTCGTATACTGCTCTACTTTACTTCCCTTTGGAATATCCTGTGAAGAAATGGTTCCTTTTGCCTGATTTGAAGCCTCCTCGCCCATAGGCTGAATACCCAGTTTCATATCCTTTGTGATATTCTTTGCTTCATCCTCTGTTTTTCCTACCAGATTCGGCACAGTTATCATTCCGTCATCATCTGATTCCGATGTATCCTGGGTCTCAGTTTTTTTGTCTGTATCATTGTTACTTCCAATAAGTCCGGACGCCTTTCCTGCGACCAGAATGATCGCTATCAGAATCACAACACCCATCAGAAGCATTACAATAGTCAGCCCATGTCCGCCTCTTTTTTCTTTTCTCAGGCTTATCTGATTTCTTCCTGTGCTTTTCACTTCCGGCTCATCATCATAATCTGTTTCATTGATTTCTTCTTCCAGAGCCTCAGGTTCTGACTTTGCGATCTGCTTGGGCATATGTTTGATCTCACCAAGCTCCTTATCTGAGATCACAACTGTTTTTGCTTCGTTATCCACAGACGTCAGCGTTACGAAATCTCCCTGTGGATCGATCAGAGAATGCTTCAGATCTGCGATCACATCCTCCATATTCTGATAACGGCGATCCACGCTTTTCTGTGTACATTTCAGAATGATCTGCTCCAGACTGTGGGGAAGCTCCGGTGTATAAATACTTGGAGGAACAATCTCTTCCTGAAGATGTTTGATAGCAATAGCTACTGTGGTATCTCCGTCAAAAGGAACCTTCCCTGTAACCATTTCATACATTGTGATACCCAGTGAATAAATATCACTCTTCTCATCACTGTATCCGCCTCTGACCTGTTCCGGTGAACTGTAATGAACAGATCCCATTACATTTGAGCTTATGGTATTGGAAGAAGCGGCTCTTGCAATACCAAAATCTGTTACTTTTACCTTTCCATCCATGGAAATGATAATATTCTGCGGTTTTACATCACGATGTACAATCCCATGGCTGTGTGCAGCTTCCAGTCCCATGGAGACCTGGATTGCAATACTGGTTGCTTCTTTTACAGAAAGCTTTCCCTTTTTGGAAATGTACTCCTTGAGAGTAATTCCCTCAATAAGCTCCATAACAATGTAATAAACTCCGTTATCGTCACCAACATCAAATACATTCACTATATTCGGATGTGTCAGGACTGCTGCAGCCTGAGCCTCACTTTTAAACTTGCGGATAAACGTCGTATCCTCTCTGAATTCCGGCTTAAGAACTTTTACAGCAACAAACCGATTCAGCTTATGGTCTTTTGCCTTGTATACGTCCGCCATTCCGCCGGTACCAATTTTTCCTAATATCTCATAGCGTTCTGCTATGATCATTCCCGTTTTTAACATGCTTTCACCTCGTCTGTGAATGGTTCTACCAATACAATTGCAATATTATCCTTGCCGCCATTGCGGTTTGCTTCTCTTATAAGTATCCTGCCTTTTTCATCCAGATCTGTAGATGTGTCAGAAATGATTTCCCTCAGCTGGCTGTCCTCAACCATGTTGCTGAGCCCGTCCGAACACATCAAAACTACATCTCCGGGTTCCAGTTTCAGATCAAAGAAATCAATATCCACTGTTTTCTCTGCTCCAAGTGCTCTTGTAATGATATTTTTCTTAGGATGCTTCCTTGCCTGTTCAGGGTCAAGTTCTCCCATTCTTACCATCTCCTGCACCAGTGAGTGATCCCTTGTTATCTGCTGAATCTTCTCTCCGATCACATAAAGTCTGCTGTCACCTACATTTGCCACATAAGCGTAATGTCCTACGATAGTAGCTGCCACCATCGTTGTTCCCATTCCTCTGAGTTTCTCATCCTGCTGTGCCTGGGTAAGAATCTCGGTATTTACACATTCAATGGCATGACGGATTACCTTTACCGGATTAAAATCCGCATCCTGCCGGATTTCCTCCACCATAGATGTAACCGCATGAGAGGATGCATAATCACCTGCATTATGACCACCCATACCATCTGCAACAACAAACAGATTCGGAAGATTTCCAACCGGGTCAGCAGTTGCGAACACATAATCCTGGTTCATCTTCCGCTTTTGCCCGACATCAGTAGCTGAATATATCCTCATGTCACTTCTCGCTTTCTGTTTTTTCCATATAACTTTTTCTTAACTGTCCACAGGCACCATCAATATCACTGCCCATTTCTCTTCTAATAGTAACATTTATTCCACATTTTTCAAGTTTTATTTTGAAATTCTCCACAGCCTGTCTTGTTGAACGCACAAAGGAACGTTCCTTAATAGGGTTTACCGGGATCAGATTTACATGGCAGTTCATATCTCTGATTCTGCCGGAAAGTTCCCTTGCATCCTCATCGCTGTCATTAACTCCGGCTACCAGACTGTATTCAAATGTGATCCTGCGCCCGGTTTCTTTAAAATAATAACGGCAGGCTTCCAGAACCTCATCCATGCTGTATTTGTTTGCGATCGGCATCAGTTCCCGTCGCTTCACATCATTAGGTGCGTGAAGGGAAAGTGCAAGTGTCATCTGAAGCTTTTCTTTTGCAAGGTCATAAATCTTCGGAACCAGCCCACAGGTAGATACAGTCAGGTTTCTCTGACTGATATGAAGTCCTCCGTCTTCTGTCAGGATATGTATAAACCTGAGAAGATTTTCATAATTATCAAGAGGTTCCCCCGTTCCCATGACCACAACATTGGAAAACTCTTTCTCCTGTCAGAGCCTGTATCCTGTATATCTGATCCAGCATTTCTGACGGGAGAAGACATCTGGTCAGTCCTCCTATGGTAGATGCACAGAATCTGCATCCCATGCGGCATCCCACCTGAGAAGAAATACAGACAGAATTTCCATGTTTATACCGCATGAGAACACTCTCTATCACATTTCCATCACTGAGACGGAACAGATACTTCTGTGTACCGTCAATCCGGGATGTCTGTACATCTACCATCTTCAGTGCTGTGACAGGATATTCTTTCAGTTTTTCCCTCAGGCTTTTGGAAAGATTGGTCATCTCATCATAAGAAGTAACAAGGTGTTCATGCAGCCAGCTGTAAATCTGCTTAGCACGAAAAGGCTTATCTCCCAGAGTGGTCATCAGTTTCTTTAATTCGTCGATCGTCATTGACTTAATGTCTGTCATTACTTATTTTCTCCTGAATTTTGCAATAAAGAAGCCATCTGTTTTGTGTACTCCCGGCAGAAGCTGAAGATAACCCAGAGCTGTTGTCTCAGAATGCAGTTCTTCCGGAAGATACGGATCAATACTCTCCAGTTTGAATGGATGATTATTCATAAACCACAACATGTTCTCTTCATTCTCTTCCTTTTGCGATAGTACAGGTACTAAATACCAGCACTCCGCCCGGTTTCACATATTCTGCCGCATTGTCAAGGATTGTTCTCTGAAGGATTACAATCTCTTCCTGCTTCTGTGCTGTCACCCTGTATTTGATCTCCGGCTTCTTTCCAATTACTCCATATCCGGAACATGGGACATCTGCCAGAACGACATCTGCCTTGAGTTCTGAATCTACATCAAATACCGTAGCATCCATCACATGAGCCTGCACATTAATGCAGTCTGTTCTGTGAATATTCTCTTCGATCATATCCACTTTATACTGGCTGATATCGCGTGCATCTACTGTTCCGTAATCTCCCATTTTATCTGCAACATGGAGACTCTTTCCACCAGGTGCTGCGCACATATCTATCACATAATCCCCTTTTTGCGGATCTGCAATTTCTGCCACCAGCATGGAGCTTACATCCTGCACTTGGATTTTCCCCTGTATAAATGCATCCAGTGCAAGAATATGGTTATAATTTGAAATTTCATATGCATAGGGAAGATAAGGTGCAGGTTTCACTTCCACTCCCTGATCGACCAGGCTCTCATAAATCTCTTTCTGTGGATATTTATGAGTTCTGCAGCGTACTGTGATCGGTTTCTCAGTGAGAAAATCTGTAAGGATCTTTTCTGTTTTTTCTTCCCCGTAATCCTCAAGCCAACGGTTTACCAGTGTTTCCGGCATAGAATATCTGACAGACAGATATCTGACCGGATTTTCTTCCCTTGAAGGAAGTTTCAGATTTTTCCACTCTCTGGCAATCGTACGAAGAACACCGTTTACAAAAGGTTTCAGGCTGTAAAAGCCTTTTCTCTGGGCCAGCTTCACCGCTTCATTACACACTGCGCTGTCCGGCACACTGTCCATAAACCTGATCTGATAGACTGCACTTCTCAGGATTTCCCTGATCACAGGCTTCATTTATCTACAGATACTTTGAATATGAATCAATAATATAATCTATTAAATACGATATTCCAGTGTTCCTTCGCAGACTCTGGTAATAAAAGCTCTCTCCTGTCTTGGAAGGAACTGATATTTGGAAAGAGCATTGCGGATAGCGATATGGCTGTGTTTTCCCTCTTCCTCGATTTCCAGTAATATCTGCAATATCAGTTCTCTTGTATTTATTCCATTAGTCACGGTCTCTTCCTCCGGCAAGTATAATCAGTCTTAAAAGCTGCAGAATTGATGAAGCAAGTGCTGCAACATAGGTGAGTGCCGCTGCTGTAAGGACTTTTCTTGCACCTTTTTACCTCATCATCTCCAAGCATTCCTGAACTTCCAAGCATTTTCAATGCTCTTGAAGATGCATTAAATTCTACCGGAAGAGTTACAAGCTGAAAAAGAACCGCAAAATGTAAACAAAATGATTCCAACAGTCAGCAGTGGACGGATTGAGAAAATCAGTCCTGCCAGAAACAATGGCCAGGAAAGTGTGGATCCGATGTTTGCAACAGGCACAATCGCAGAGCGAAGATTCAATGGCACATAGTTAGTCGCATGCTGAATAGCATGTCCACATTCATGCGCAGCCACTCCGATCGCAGCCACCGATGTTTTATCATATACATCCTGGGAAAGTGCCAGTTTCTTACTTCCCGGATCATAGTGGTCTGTCAGGCTGCCGGATATGGGTACTACCGTAACATCCGTAATTCCCGACATACGAAGAATCCGTCTGGCAGCATCGGCACCTGTAAGCCCCGATGCACTGCGCACTCTGCTGTAAACAGAAAACGTACTCTTTACCTTTGCAGATGCCAGTAAAGACAGCACCATTCCGATAACGAGCAGTAAATACGTAGGATCAAAATAATAATATCCGTACATCTAATCACTCCTTATGATCTGTAAAAACAATTCCATTTTCAATGTGATATCCCCGGAGAAAGGCTTCTGTTTCCATACGCTTCTTACCTTCCAGCTGTACCTCTGTAAGAATCAGCACTCCTTCTCCACATGCTGTATGGATCCCCTCTTTATCTGCCAGGAAGATTGTTCCCGGAACAGCATCTGTTTTCTCAGTGCTGACTTTACATTTCCACACTTTCAGAGTTTTTCCATTAAGAAATGTATAAGCACTTGGCCATGGATTCAGGCCGCGTACAAGGCGTTCCAGTTCTTCTGCAGATTTTCTGAAATCCATCAGTCCCATCTGTTTGGTGATCATAGCCGCATAAGGTGTAGGACTCTCCTCCGGCTGTTTTTCAAACTCCGCGGTTCCCTGCTCAATAGACGGAAGCGTCTTGATCAGCAGATCCGCACCGGCCTGCGCAAGTTTTCCAAACAGGCTTCCACCTGTTTCTGTCGGAGAGATCGGAATCACTATCTTTGAAATCATATCACCGGTATCAAGACCTTCTCCCATCTGCTGGATCGTTACACCTGATACTTTTTCCCCGTCGATCACAGCCTGCTGGATAGGCGCTGCTCCTCTGTATTTCGGAAGAAGAGACGCATGAATATTGATACATCCAAATTTCGGAAGTTCCAGGATTTCTTTTGGAATAATCTGTCCATATGCAGCAACAACTATGATATCAGGATTGATTTCTTTCAGAATCTCCAGAAATTCAGGGTTATTTCTCACTTTCTCCGGCTGATATACCGGAATATCGTGCATAACGGCTTCTTCTTTTACAGGTGTTGGCAATAATGTCTTACCTCTCCCTTTTGGTTTGTCAGGCTGGGTCACTACTGCTGCCACCGCATATCCGGCTTCTGTCAGTGCATGTAATGACGGCACTGCGAAATCCGGTGTTCCCATAAATACTATCTTCATTTGATTATCACTCCTCATCCTCATCATAGGAAACCTGATGAAGTTCTCCTTCTACCAGTTCTGTATACATATGTCCGTCCAGATGATCGATCTCATGGCAGAAAGCACGCGCAAGAAGACCTTCCCCTTCATATTCTACTTCATTCATATCTTCATCCAGAGCTTTTACCTTTACATAGTTCGGACGTGTTACCTGACCAGCCATTCCAGGTACACTTAAGCATCCTTCATCACCAGTCTGTTCGCCTGATGTTTCAAGGATTTCAGGATTGATCAGCACGATAGGACCTTCTCCTATATCAATCACAACGATACGCTTCAGCATACCTACCTGTGGTGCCGCGAGGCCAACTCCCATTGCATCATACATGGTTTCAAGCATATCCCCGATCAGATCATGAATACGTGGTGTCATCTTTTCTACCGGTCTGCTGACCTTTGCAAGTACTTCGTCGCCCTGTAATCTGATTTTTCTAAGTGCCATTTCTTTATTCTCCTCTTCTTTGATTATGATGTTAGGATCAAAAGATATTTTGCCCCTAACCTGATATCTTGATTATTGTTATATCACGATTTCAGAAATTACTGCCTGTCGGATTTCCTTTCTGCAGCAGATTACTTCAGTAATGAGATTTTGAAAAACTCTGTCATAATTAACTGAAATCAAATTGTATGTATATTTTCCGGAAACCGGAATTTATCTCTATGTATTTCTCCAGCTGGTCTTTGATATGTACCAGCGTTTTATGATCTTTATGTTTTAAATAGATAACCTGTCTGTAAATATCCTTAACTTTTCCAACTGACGCATATGCCGGGCCAATGATATGCAGGTCATTTTCTCTGTATATCCTTTCTATATAAAGTTTCAGATAATACATGGCCTGAACCAGTTTCTCATCTTCCGGACCTGAACCCAGAACTGCCAGCATATGTGCCGCAGGCGGATAATCCAGAAGCATACGGTAACTCATCTCTTCCTCATAGAATGCCTGATAATCCTGCACTGCCGCCGCCTGAATACTGTAATGATCCGGATGATAGGTCTGGATCACTGCCTCTCCCGGTTTTTCCCCCGTCCTCCCCGGCCGACTGCCTGACAGAGAAGCTGAAAGGTACGTTCCGCACATCGATAATCCTCTGCATTCAGCGAAAGATCCGCTGCTACTATTCCCATGAGTGTGACATCCGGAAAATCATGCCCCTTAACGATCATCTGTGTTCCGATCAGTATATCTGCCTCATGAGCTGCAAAAGCTGCAAGGATCTTTTCATAGCTGCCCTTAGTTCTTGTTGTATCAAAATCCATTCTGAGAGTCCTGACTTCTGGAAAATCTTCCCGCACTACCTTCTCGATCTGCTGTGTTCCTGCCTTAAATCCGCCAATATAAGGCGATCCGCACACCGGGCATATCCGGGGTTTTCCTGTCTCATATCCACAGTAATGACATAAAAGCCTTTCATTATTATGCTCCGAAAGAGAAACATCACAATGCGGACACTTCATCACATGTCCACAGGACCGGCAGGATACAAAACCTGCGTATCCTCTTCTGTTCAGAAAAAGCATTACCTGTTCTTTTTCTCAAACCGGCCTTTCATCTTTTGCCGGAGTTCTCTGCTCAGTACAGACCTGTTTCCTGCTTTTAATTCCTCACGCAGGTCTACGATAGAAACCCGGGGCAGAGGTCTGCTTCCATATCTTGTTGTCAGCCTGACCAGACTATATTCCCCATTCATTGCCTTACTGTAGGCTTCCACTGATGGAGTAGCTGAACCCATTACCACATTTGCATGTTCTAAAACAGCTCTCCGGATTGCAGTTTCCCTTGCATGATAACGGGGTGTGCTTTCACTTTTATAGCTTGGTTCATGTTCTTCATCAATAATGATCAGTCCCAGACTGGCAAATGGCGTAAACAGCGCAGATCTGGGACCGATCATCACCTGGACTTCTCCCTTTTTCGCACGTTTAAACTGATCATAGCGTTCTCCCTGAGACTGTCTGGAATTGATAACTGATACTTTATCCCCAAATCTGGCATAAAATCTGCGTACCGTCTGATATGTCAGAGCAATCTCCGGGATCAGCACGATTGCTTCTTTTCCCTGAGAAAGCGTCTGCTCGATCAGCTTTATATACACCTGGGTTTTCCCGCTCCCTGTCACTCCCTCGATCAGTACAGGCTTCGGCGATGGTTTTTTCCACTCTCTCTGTATCTGCTTTACTGCCGCTTCCTGTTCATCTGTAAGCGGCATTCGCCTTTCTCCGGAAATATCACCTGTATTCAGTGAAGTTCTCATTATCTCATCATATTCTATGCGGATAATCCCCTGCTCCTGAAATTTCTTTACAACAGCAGAAGTTGTCCCCAGTTCTTTCGCCGCATGTGTATAATCCAGTCTTTTTTTCTCCAGAAGTTCCCTCAGAAGTCTTGTTCTGGCTTTAAACCTTGTTTGTTCAAGTTCTTTCAGCAACTGCGTTCCCGCCTCTTCGGAAATATCCAGGCATATATATTTTTTCTCTTTTGCCTTGATTTTCTCCTGGATAGGAAGTACTGTCCTGAGAGCCTGGATCATGGTGGAACCATAATTTTCTCTCATCCAGGCTGCCAGGGCGATCAGTCTGGATTCCGTAGTATCTTCTCCACTGCAGATTTCACTGATTTCTTTAATCTTTTCGGGAGCAATTTTCGGTTTATCTGACAATCCGATCACATATCCTTTACGCACCCGGCCGGCATTTCCAAAAGGGATGGCTGCCACCATCCCTGCCTTTATTTCTTCTCCAGCCTTTCCGGTACACGATATTGAAAACTCCGGTCCAGTTTATCACTGGAAATATCAATTATTATATCAGCATATATCATGAACTTATTCCTGTTTTGACCCGCTACCTATTTACCAGCAAGAATATCTGCGATCAGGACACGTTCATCCATAGGATATTCTTTCCTTTAATTTCCTGATAATCCTCATGTCCCTTACCTGCCAGAACTATAATATCCCCCGGCTCTCCATGATGGATTGCATAGGCGATGGCTTCTTTTCTGTCCGGAATCTCTACATATTTTCCATCGGTTTTTGCCATACCGATCTTGATATCATCGATGATCGCCTGTGGTTCTTCATCACGTGGATTATCAGAGGTAATAATGGTAAGGTCTGCAAGCTTTCCAGAAACCTCTCCCATCTCATAGCGGCGAAGCTTTGATCTGTTGCCTCCGCATCCAAACAGACATACCAGTCTGTGGGGATGATATTCTTTCAAAGTGGTCAGAAGACTCTCCAGAGCCATGGCATTATGCGCGTAATCGATCATCAGAGTAAAATCATCGGATACTTTTACCATTTCGATACGGCCTTTTACCTTAGCTACTTTTAAGGCTTTGAGAATGTTCTCTTCCGAAACCTTAAAATGACGGCAGATTGCGATTGCTGTCAATGAATTATAGATGCTGAATTTACCGGGAATATCTATCTCCACATGAAAATCCAGAAGTCCTTTCAGATGGTAGGAAATACCCAGATATCCTTTACCTCCGACCAGCTTTGCATCTTCCGCACGAAGGTCTGCTTCCGGTGAAAATCCATAAGTTTCCAGGCTGCATGTATGACCTTCAATAATCTTCTCGAAATGTTCATCATCTCTGTTTACAATTCCTACCTTACACTGTTTCAGAAGTAAGGACTTGCATCTGAGATAATCATCAAAATCCTTATGTTCATTTGGTCCGATATGATCCGGCTCAATATTTGTAAAAATACCAAAATCGAAAACAAATCCCTGAGTTCTGTGAAGCATCAGTCCTTGGGAGGAAACTTCCATAACCACACAGTCACAGCCGGCTTCTGCCATCTCATGGAAATATTCCTGAATCACATAAGACTCCGGTGTTGTGTTCTTTGCAGGAATCACTTTGTCACCGATGATTGCTTCAATGGTTCCGATCAGTCCCACTTTATATCCGGCATTTTCCAGAATAGATTTTACCATATACGTAGTGGTTGTTTTTCCTTTTGTTCCTGTGATACCGATTGTTTTCAGTTTCTCTGCGGGATATCCGAAATATGCGGCAGAAATAAACGCCATTGCATATCGTGTATTTTTCACAAGAATGACTGTCACATCTTCCGGTGCTTCCACAGCTTCTTCCACGATCAGAACCTTTGCTCCTTTTGCAACTACATCCGGCACAAATTTATGGCCATCCACCACTGCACCGCGGATACAGATAAAAAGAGAGCCCTCTTCTACTTTCCGGGAATCATAAATCACATTTTTTACTTCCTGGTCTGTACTGCCCTGAAGACATGTATATTCCAGCTTTTCCAGTAAGGATATTAATTTCATTTTAATCCTCCATATCATTTCCTGCCTGCCTGAATTTTATACAGCCTCTACGGCAATTTCGTTACTGTTCACTCCGTTCACAGTAACTTAGCCAAAATTCATTCCAGATTGCCTGCGGCAATAGAATTTCTTTAAAGTCAGGCAGAGGTGTTTTACTAAAGCGTATATTCTATATAAGAATAGCACACCTCCCCTGTCGTTTCAACGTTGTTTCTCTACTTCTGCTGTTTTTTTGTCTTCCTGTAACAGAATGCACTGACTCCGGACATGATTGCAAAATCCCCAGTACAATATACAAAGCCGTTTCTGTCTCATCTCCTGTACGTGGTTTGGAAGCAGTAGTATAAGCACTTCCGGACTTTGAGTCATATCCATAACTCTGGGAAGCCAGAGATGCCGGTTGCGGCGTAACTGTAACAATATTATCAGTTTCCTTTAATTCTACGTTTGCCTTAGATGTCATTGCCTGCGTACCAGTCTCATCAGATGTAACGATTACCTCATTGATCAATTCCTGACTTGCCATATATTGTGGAACAGTCACTGTGGCGTAAAGCGCAAAAGCCTCTCCCGGTGCGATCTGCGGAATCAGCGCCTGTGTGCCTGTGCTGTTTAATGTTACGCCCTCTTTCCTGACAAAGTTTGCCTGAATACCGGCATTTTGGAATCTTTCTGTACTGAGAACCGAATGAAGTATCCGCTCACCTGTATTCCTGATGCAGATCTGATATGTGATCGTATCTCCCGGATATGCCTGTGTTCTGTCCGCAGTTTTCTCCACCTCAAAAGCCGCCTTTAATGCAATGACTTCTGTTTCGACTGATTTCTGACATCCAATACTTTCTTCCTTTCCCGGATATTTCGCTTTTACAGTTACTGTATGAATAAGCTCTCCTGCCTGCTCTTCTGTAAGCTGTACCGTCATCTGAAGATTTCTGATTTCTCCTGCCTTAAGACCTGAAATAATTCCCTGCATACCATTTGCAGTAAATCCCTCTTCCTGTTTCCATTCGGCTTTTTATATTATCCTGAGAAAAAACACTGGATATCTCTATATTTTCCAGAGGTAATTCTCCTGTATTCTCTACAGACAATATATAAGTAAGGTTCTGCCCTGCACGTACCTCTTTCGTCTCCTGCTGTAACCGGGCTGTGATCCCTGTTTTTGCCTCCTGTACGGAAAGCAGAGCTGAAGGAGTTTCTGCAACAGTCCGGGTTTCATCCCCTGATTTCATCCAGAAATACGCACCTGTCCCCTCCCAATCTTTGCAAAGCGGTGCATCCTGGCACAGAGGATAATCTGTTTTTACAGAAGAAATACGATATTCTTCACGCAGAGACACCGGCACTTTCATGGTAAAGATATCTGTTTCCGCATCTGAAAGTGCAGTCTCACAGGTCAGCTTTGTAATCTGGGTTGTCTCACCTTTCTTATTTTGTATCTGTACGGATTCAGCCTGCAGATCATTCTTTAACGCTTCTGCATTTACCTGAAAATATTCTGAAATATATACAGTCAGAAAATATCTGGTTTTATCTTCCCTGATCTCATTTTGGTTCTCCTGCTCACTCTGTTGTGTCTGTCCGGTTTCTGTGTCAGATCCTTCTGCGTTTTCTTCTGCCTTCCGGTATTCTTCGCTTTCTATATCTTCTATATCTATTACTGCACTCTCTGATTCACACTCTGTATTTTCGGAATCCACTTCATCTGTCGTATTTTCTGCTGCTTCTGCTTCTCTCACTTCTCCATCCCATGTACTATTTTCCATCTGCAACTGTCCGTTCTCCGAAGCAGTATTCTCCTGTTGACTTTTGTACAGTTCTTTCAGGCCGCTCACTTCCAGTGTCAGTTCTGCCTGAAATTTCTCTTCATCGATCCACTGTGCACTCTGCTTTAATCCCACAGCAGGAACATATAACTCTGCAGCTTCAAATTCTGCTGCTGATACTGCTCCTGCCCCCAAAATCCCGACAGCAGCCGTTATCATGACTGCTTTTTTAACTGATTCCATATTCTTTTTTTCATTCTCTCATTCTCCTGAATTTTTATTCTATGTCATCTGAGGTACTTCCACTGTCAGAATGATATCGGTACAGTATCTTTCGAGATTATAAGTTCATATCCACAGACATACGCATCTCTCCTCTCTGTTTTGCACAATAAATAAGATTTTCAGAGTTTCTGCTCAGGATTCAAAACCATCTCCCGGACTATCAATAAATAATTGGAAATTTTTGCACCGGACCGGTGCGTGAAAATAAGAATACTGATAACGGCTGTTGCCGATGAATCTACTTTAGCATGTCTATGCTATAAAAACAAGATACCACTTTTTATTTTCGTATTTGTTTATAATTCTTTTATAAATTTACCGATTGTTTCAGAAATTCGACATACTTTGAACATAATTTTTCCCATATAATAGGTCTTGGATAGATGAAAAACCACTCTCTATCTCCCCCCTACAAAAAAACAAAACAGCTCTCACAGAAATGTGAGAGCTGTTTGTTTTTTGTTACTGTTCACTGATCAATGGTATTTAGATAATCTATACCCTTAGTTAGTCTTAAGGGTCTAACAAAAAGATTACAAAAGCCTTGACTTTTAAGCTGGAATCTGCGGCCGCTCTCATTACTGATATTATTGTGAGGTAATGAGAGCGGCCTTTGAATTAGAAATTAAAATTTTTCTAATTCAGGAGGCACATACCTATGTTCCATTTAAAACTTAAAGATACTCTTAAGCATTCTATAGCAACGGTTACATCGCATATGGATTCCTTTGTTTATAATCCGGGACGCGATTATTCTCGTATACGAAAACTTTCCCCAGATCATGTTATTTCGTTCCTTATTTCTCAAGGCGCTTCATCCACGAAATGCGAATTTCTGGATTTCTTTCAAATGTCAGAGGATCTCCCTTCTATATCTGCCCTAAATCAAAGGCGTTCCCAAATGATGCCAGAGGCTCTGGAAGCTGTATTCCATGAGTTTACTTCTTCTTCCGAAAAGCTTGAACTTTCAAAGCAGGAACAGCAGTATCAATACATTGCTGCTGATGGTTCTACTACTTCTTTTTTCAGCTTTTCAAAGTATTCGTCTGATGATTATTTTATCTCAGAAGGACATTCTGCCTCCGGCTTTTACAGCATACACATTAATGCCTTTTATGACATAAATAAACGGATCTATACCGATGCCATTCTTCAGTCTGCACACAAAAAAGATGAGTTCCTTGCTTTTTGCCAGCTTGTAGACAGACATATCCCTCACCCGGATCAAAGAACTATTTTTATCGGGGACAGAGGGTATTGCTCTTATAACAACATGGCTCACGTGATCGAAAAAGAACAGTATTTTGTTTTTCGTACAAAAGACATTACAAGCAAAGGGTTGATTGGGAACTTTGTTTTTCCGGATTCTGATACATTTGATATAACTGTTGACGTAACTCTTACGAGATCCCATCGTAAATCTATAAAAATCAAAGATGGTTTTTACCGAAGATATGTTGACCAGGCAGCTTCTTTTGACTACATAAAATATGGCTCAGAAGATACTTATGATCTGACTTTTCGGATCGTACGGTTTCCAATATCAGAAGATACTTATGAATGCCTTGTGACAAATCTTCCGGAAAAAAAACTTTCCTGTTGAAAAGCTTAAAGAAATCTATAATTCCAGATGGGGGATCGAATCCTCTTTTCGAAAATTGAAATATACGATTGGATTAAGTCATTATCACAGCTATAAACCTGATTTTATAAAACAGGAAATATGGGCGAAGTTTATCGCTTATAATGCCACGGAACTTCTTGTTGCTCATACTGTAGTCGTTCATGGGAAACGTAAATATTCCTATAAAGTAAACTTTACGCTTGCTGCACATATATGCAGAATCTATCTCCGTCTCCACACGGAGACAGATTCCATAAATGTGATGGCACTGTTACAAAAGGAATTAGTCCCGATCCGCTGCGATCGACAATTCCCAAGACTTAAAACGGCTCATTTCAGAAAACCCAAATATCTGATATACCGTGTTTCCTAAACAGTATCATCAACTGATAGTATATCACTTTTTCAAGCAGATGAAAATCTGCTTATTTGTCGTTGACAAAACGAACAAGAATTTAACCATTTTCATATTTCATAAATTTTTCAAGGCATTTCTTTTTAAATGTCAAGTAATCTCCGGAATATGCTTTATTTATCTAAATACCATTGGTTCACTGATAATATCCCGCGAGGTGTTTTTTGAGTTATTTTCTATTGCAATTCTACTGGCAGTCTTTTATAATGTAGAATATCAATATGATTGAATATTTATGATATCAGTGATAAAAAATTTCAAAAATCTTTATATATAAGATCACCCCGCAGATATCATATTTACAGAACATGAAAGAATCGAGGTAATTCCCATGAGCGAAAAAATTACAGTAGTTGCACTGGGCCACAGAGCATTAGGAACCACCTTACCGGAGCAGAAAATCGCTACAAAAAAGCAGCCAAAGCTGTCGCAGATCTTGTAGAAGCCGGAAATCGTGTAGTCATTTCCCACAGTAACGGTCCACAGGTTGGAATGATCCACACAGCCATGAATGAATTTGGCAAAACACATCCTGACTATACATTTGCACCTATGTCCGTATGTTCGGCAATGAGTCAGGGCTATATCGGATATGACCTCCAGACCGCAATCCGCGCAGAACTTATTTCCCGCGGTATTTATAAACCGGTAGCTACTATCCTTACACAGGTTGTCATTGATCCATATGATGACGCTTTCGCTGAACCTGAGAAGATCATCGGACGTGTCCTTACAGAAGAAGAGGCTGAAACTGAAGAAAGCAAGGGAAACTTTGTACACTAAACTGGCTGACGGCACTTATAAAAGAATCCTGGCAGCTCCGAAACCGCAGAAAATCGTAGAGCTTGAAACAATCCGCACACTTGTAGATGCGGGCCAGGTAGTAATCGCAGCAGGCGGCGGCGGAATCCCGGTTATGGAACAGGGGAATCGATCTTCATGGTGCAAGTGCGATCATTGAGAAAGACCTTTCCAGCGGACTTCTTGCACAGGAATTAAATGCAGATACTCTTCTGATCCTTACCAGTGTTGAGAAAGTAAGTCTGAACCTCGGTCAGGACAATGAGGAATATCTTAATACAATTTCTGTAGATGATGCTAAGAAATATATGGCTGACAATCAGTTTGCCCCAGGCTCCATGCTTCCTAAATTCGAAGCCGGAATCTCTTTTATCGAAAAGGGAGATAACAGAAGAACGATCATCACAGATATTGCGCATGCAAAGGATGGATATTTCGAAAAAACCGGAACTATCATTAAATGATTCTATAGCAATCCTCGTAAATAATACATTTAAGGGGATTGCTATATTTTATCTGACAATACAAAAAGACATATACCAGAGCAATACATATCATCTTGCCGGTATATGTCTTTTAATTATCATATTATGATGTCAGATTCAAAAGTTTACCCCTGACCTGATATTACATAGATTTACGTTCCGCAATCTCTGCCATCTTCGCTTCGTTCAGACGAGTATCACCATGCACACGGCTGTAGGAAAGATATCCGTTCATACGGTCAATCTTTGTCAGATTCTTGGAACCACAGACCGGACACACATCCATTTCAAGTTCCTCATGTCCGCAGTCATCACAGTAAGCAAGGGAAAGATTTACTCCCTCATAATATCCCAAAGACATGGCTCTGCGGATCAGAGTACGTATTGCTTCACGATTATAATCGATCGGATAACGTACATACTGAATCTTACCGCCGTTGCACAACTCCCAGAAACGTCCCTCCAGATCCTGTTTTTCAATCGGAGTTACATCTTCAGTCACATGACAGTGGAAACTGTTGCTTACATAAGGACGATCAGAAACCCCTTTCACAATGCCATACATCTTACGGAACTGTTCCACCTGCAGTCCACATAAACTCTCTGCCGGTGTTCCATAAATTGCATAAAGATAACCATCTTTCTCTTTAAATTCATTTACTTTCCTGTTGATATATTTCAGCACATCCAGTGCAAACTGCCCGTCTTCAGCAATGGATTTGCCATTGTAAAGTTCCTGGAGTTCATTTAATGCAGTGATTCCGAAGGATGCTGTCATTGGTTTCAGAATCTTGCCAATCTTTTCATTCGGTTTCAGATGTCCACCGTAAAATCCTCCCTCACAATATGCCAGCGGGTTGGTTGACGCACGCATCTGTCCCAGATAATCATAGGTACGGATATGCAGATTACGGATCATCTCAAGATAGAAATCCAGCACTTCGTAGAAATCCCTGCTCTCTGCTCTGGCTTTGGCAAGGATCATTGGAAGATGAAGGCTTACCGCACCGATGTTAAATCTTCCCACAAACACAGGAACATCCTTATCATCTGCCGGATACATACCGCCTCTCTCGTACCAGGGGCTCAAGAACGCACGACATCCCATAGGACTTATAACCTTTCCATACTGCTTGTACATACTGGAAATATATCCTTTTCCTGACATGGACAGCCAGTCCGGATACATAGTCTTGGCAGAACAGTCAACCCCTGCCTCAAATACATCCTCACTGATCTTGCCTTTTCCATGGATATTTTCATCATAAAGGAATACGATTTTCGGGAAGAGTACCGGTTTCTTGCGTCCTGCCTTACCCTGTCCGCCTTTATGCACTTCAAGAAGAGAAATACTTGCCATCTTCTCGAACTGCTTTATTCCAAGTCCAAGAGTTACAGTTACAAATGGATAATCCCCTCTGGAAGATCCGACTGTATTCAGCTTATACTCAATCCCCTGCCATCCCTGGTCAAAATCTCTGCGGACTTTGTCAAGCGCATACTCGATCGCACGTTCTTCACGTCCTGTCCAGCTCTCGTCAGAGTATTTCATAAATTCCTGGATATATTTATCGTAACTCTTCTGTGCATAAGGTGCAAGAATCTTGTCTACTTCCGGTACTGTGAATCCGCCATACTGCTGTGCAGCAGTGCTCAGGATAATATCACCCATAACATCAAACGCAGTATCCAGTGTCTTAGGCTCATTGTACCATACATTTCCCATCTCAAATCCGCCGCTGAGTACAGATGCCACATCAAAGAGACAGCAGTTCATGGTATCCAGACGTGCAGACTGGTCATGAATATAAATATAACCATCTTTACATGCCTGAAGTTCATTACGATTCATAAAAATTTACGATAAAGCTCTTTGTTCAGTTCATTAAAGATCAGGCTTCGCTTTGTAGCTACAAGCGCACTGTCTGTATTGGCATTACTCTTATCACCAATATAACGGATTGCCTGACTCTTGGTATATACATCATCCATCATATGGATAAAGTCAAGTTTGTAATTTCTGTAATCGCGGTAGCTCTTAGCCACTGCCGGGTTCACTCTCTCAAGTGCTCCCTCTACGATGTTGTGCATCTCCTGGATCTCTATCTCATTCTTTCCCAGTGCCTCCGCATGTTCTTCCGCAAACTGGCAGATAAATTCCTTCTCTTTATCCGAAAATGTGTATAAAATTCTGGCTGCCGATTTATTTACTGCTGCTACGATCTTCTGTGAATTAAACTCTTCTCTTGTACCATCTTTCTTTATAACATATATCATACCTTTTGCTCCCATATACAATATATAGTATTTTTTTCTTTCATTCACCACAATTCTCTCTATATGTGGTACGTTTAACAAGTATAGCACAGTCTCTGACAAAAAGAAAGGGGCAAAAAATTATTCGTCATATTGCTGAATTTGATACATGGCAAGATAATTATCTTGACCATCCAGAGATACCACAGATACCTCATCCCCGGCATGTAATTCTATTTTCTCCTCGTGGTCTGCTTCGTCAAATTTTACAGTTTCATCTTTTCCTGAAGAACTTCTGATTTCCAGAGCAACCTTCTCCCAGCCGGACACTATCCTGTATTCTCCCGGATCTATTGTAAAATCATACCCCTGGTCACTGGCATCTATATCGCCAATCTCTGATGCAGTATCATCCGTTCTGACAATATAATTCTCTCCGGTGAACATATACCAGTCCGGATTGCCCCTCTGTTCATCCTGTCCGTTCTTTACTGCACTGATAGTCTCAGACCAGTCATCTGTCCAGTTATTCTCATTACTTTCATTATTTTCATTACTTTCATTATTCTTATTACTCTCATTTACTTCATCAGAACTGCTGTCATCAAAAATACTGTTGAGATCTATGTCAAACTCATCATAGATAAATTCTTCTATCCTGTATCCAATCGTATCCCAATTCTCTGCCATCTGACCTATTATTACCATCAGAATCAGCACAATGATCCAGAAAATTTTGCCTGCCTTGCCGCTCTTTTTCTTCTCACTTTTTGCTGTCTTTTTTCCGGTGCTGTATGTACGGGCAGTCTGTGCGCTGTACGACTGACCTGATGTTTTCTTTGTCCCTGATGTTTGTATTCTTGAAGTTTGTACTTTTGTATTTTGCGTTCTAATAGTCTGTGTTCTGGCAGACGAAGTTTTTGCAGCTTTGGGAACTGTTTTATTTCTGTCAGACAAAGGGATCTCGTTCTCTGCCATTGCTTTTTTCACCTTTGCCGAAGCATGACGATAGTGCTCTGAACGGTCTTCGTTCAGATGATACAGTTCCATATCATTTCTATATGGCATTCCACAATATTTACACCTGCCGTTTACAATTGGTCCATCACAGACCTGACACCTTTTTCCCATATATCTTCCCCCTAAGTTTTATATAAATTTAACGCTTCATTCATTTACACATTTATTTTAACATTTCGCCCCAATCTTGCAAAGCTGAAATTGTGTTACTGTTCGTTCTGGTTACTGCTCACTCCGTTCTCAGTAACACGCTTCGCGATGCACAGAATTTATGCTAATCGCATAAATTCGCGCGGTATGTCTCGGGTTTTCTGTGACCTTCGCTCACAAAAAACACCTCGCGGGATATTACCAGTGAACAGTAACTCGTTCTGTTCTCCGAACCATAATATCCCGCGAGATACTTCCAAATGAACAGTAATAATTGTCAAACTACCATTTTCCTGTTATAATAGCGTGGGAAAAGATAATGGATATTCAGTAAACAACAATATTTTTTATCAGTTTGCCATAAAATATGCAAATACAGAAATTACAGGAGGAATCCACTCATGGAACAGATTAAAATTCCTGACGGGTATCAGTCATCTTTAAATCTTCACGATACCCAGATTGCCATTAAAACTGTGAAAGATTTCTTTCAGCAGACACTGGCTCAAAAACTGAATCTGCTGCGTGTTTCCGCTCCGGTATTCGTTAATCCGTCATCCGGTCTGAACGATAACTTAAACGGCGTGGAACGTCCGGTAAGCTTTGATATCAAAGGCCAGCCGGAGAATGCTGAGATCGTACACTCTCTCGCCAAATGGAAGAGATATGCATTACAGAAATATGGCTTTGCTCATGGTGAAGGACTTTACACAGACATGATCGCGATCAGAAGAGACGAGGATCTGGACAATATCCATTCCGTATACGTAGATCAGTGGGACTGGGAAAAGATCATCAGCAAGGAAGAACGCAACATGGACACACTTGTTTCCACAGTACGTGCTATCTACAGCGTTCTCCGCAAAACCGAAAATACATGGCTGTTCAGTACGATTACATCGAAGAAATCCTTCCGAGAGAGATCGCATTTGTCAGCACCCAGGAACTGGTCGACATGTATCCTGATCTCACTCCAAAGGAACGTGAATACAAGATTGTCAAGGAAAAAGGTGCCGTATTCCTCATGCAGGTCGGCAAAACCTTAACCAACGGAGAACGTCATGACGGACGTGCACCGGACTACGATGACTGGGAATTAAACGGTGATATCCTTGTTTATTATCCTGTTCTCGACATTGCTCTGGAGCTTTCTTCCATGGGTATCCGCGTTGACGAGGATGCGCTTGACAGACAGCTTACCATCGCAGGATGTGATGACAGACGCGAACTTCCTTTCCAGAAAGCAATCTTTAACAAAGAACTTCCATATACTATCGGCGGCGGCATCGGCCAGTCCCGTATCTGTATGTTCTTCCTCAGAAAAGCACACATCGGTGAAGTACATGCTTCCCTGTGGCCGGAAGAAGTAATGAAAGAAGCAGCAGCAAAAGGAGTACAGCTTCTGTAAAAAAGCCGTAAACCTGGAGAATACTCAGAGATCACAGACACACAGATGTGTAAATACACAATGTATATCTGAGTGCCTTATCAGACAAATGTAACGGGGCGAATACAAAAGTGAATATTTTATTTTTTTAACACCTAAAAGTGATGTAGCATATATATTTGAAAATGAGACTCTTCGTCAGACTCTTGAGAAAATGGAACACAGAAAATTTTCCTGCATTCCGCTTCTGAGTCTGGACGGGAAATATAAAGGAAGTATTTCCGAGGGTGATCTTCTCTGGGGAATGAAAACCTTAAATATTCCCGGACTGAAAGAAGCAGAGAGCATTTCCATTATGGCAATCCCGCGAAGAGCAACATATAAGGCAGTTCACGCAGATTCTGACATGGAGGATCTGCTGGACAAGGCAATCAACCAGAATTATGTTCCGGTTGTAGATGATCAGGGATACTTTATCGGCATCATCACCCGTAAAGAGATCATCAAATACTGCTACAAAGAACTGAAGAAATATATAAAAGCTTCAGATTCATAAAAAGAGCTGCCGCATTGCAATTTTTCAATTGCTAATGCGGCAGTTCTTTTTATATTCTTTATAACGCCTCAGCAGACCTCAACAAAATTCCTGTTTTCCTTTTCTGTGCCAGAAGCTTTCCGAACAATGCTGCCAACACCTGCTGAAACAGAGTTCCGATCATTACCGGAAACATAACTTCACCCGGAAAATATGCAGCTGCGATCACCGCTCCTGCGCTGATATTGCGCATCCCGGTTCCATACATCATGGAAACCGCCGTACTGCGATCCTTTCGGAAGATATACGCCACAAACCAGCCGAGTGCATATCCGGAAGCAGCCAGGACAAGGATTGCCAGTGCAACCTTCACCCTCTGCATATTCATATCCCGGATATATGGTGCTACTTTGGAAGAATTGGACGTTACCACAAATATCAGTGCCAGCTTTGAAAAAGGCGCCAGCTTTCCCGGCCATGTTTCCATTACTTTTCCATCTGTGATCTGATTTAATACCATCGCAACAACAGCAGGAAGCGCAACCATAAATATCAGTTCCCGCATCATCCTGGCAGGATCTATGGTCACCGCAGAGCCCAGCAGGATCTTCAGCGTAGCCGGGATCAGAAAAGGTGCCAGTACCGTATCCAGCACTACCAGAGACAACGACAGAGGACTGTTTCCATCATAAATCGTCACCCACATCAGACTTACCACTGCAGTGGGAACTGCAAACTCCAGTACCATTCCGGTGATCAGCTCCATGTTATTTCCAAAGAAAAGATGACCTGCCCCGCAGGCTGCTGTCGGGATTACCACATGGACCAGAAGCATGATAATAAGCAGTGAGCCCGGATGTCGGAATACATTTGCCACATCTTTAAATCTTGACTTCAACGCCCCGGCAAATGTCATAAACGCAAATACGGCCGGCACATAAGGCAGACCGCATTTGGCAATATCAGGAAAGCACACCCCCAGTAACAGACAAGTCGGTGTCACCAGGGCCATCCATTTTTCTATAAAACTGTTAAATTTTTCAGCATCCTATAAAACCTTTGAAAGGAAGTCTTTCAGTCTAGGATTCTTCGGATTCGCGAAAAATTCTTTCGGAGTATTCTCTTCCTGTATCTTACCGTCATCAATAAAAGACTCTTGTTGCCACTTCTCTTGCAAATCCCATCTCATGAGTAACTACAACCATGGTCATACCTGACTGCGCAAGTTCTTTCATCAATTCCAGAACCTCACCTACCATCTCAGGGTCAAGTGCGGAAGTTGGCTCATCAAAAAGCATCACATCCGGATTCATGGCAAGAGAACGTGCAATGGCAATACGCTGTTTCTGCCCGCCCGAAAGCATATCCGGATATGCATTGGCTTTGTCCGGAAGACCTACACGTGCCAGAAGCTCATCCGCTTTCTTTGAAGCTTCATCCTTTGTCATCAGCTTCAGTTCTACAGGTGCCAGCATAATATTCTGTTTTACAGTTTTATGCGGAAAAAGATTAAACTGCTGAAATACCATTCCGATCTTCTGACGGTGTCTGTTAATGTCAACCTTCGGATCTGTAATATCAGTTCCTTCAAAGAGGATCTGTCCGCCTGTCGGAACCTCCAGAAGATTCAGGGATCTCAGGAAAGTAGATTTACCGGAACCGGAAGGACCAATGACGGCTACTACTTCTCCCTGACAGATGTCTGTTGTTATTCCATCAAGAACCTGATTTGTACCAAAAGCTTTCTTCAGATCCTTTACCTGGATCAGTACATTCTTATCGCTCACTGGTTCTTAATCTCCTTTCCAGTTTATTCATCCCCCATGTAAGGATTCCAACGATCACAAGGTAAATCGCTGCTGCTGCCATCAGAGGCCAGAACGCATTGTATGTACGGCTCTGGATCAGCATAGCTCCTTTTGTCAGGTCCATCATACCGATATAACCGATGATGGATGTCTCTTTGATCAGCACGATAAAATTCATTTACCAGCGCAGGAAGTACATTCTTAAATGCCTGCGGGATAATGATCAGTCGCATGGTCTGGCTGAAATTCAGACCAAGGCTTCGTCCTGCCTCTGTCTGTCCCTGGTCAATGGACATGATACCGGAACGGACAATCTCAGCTACATAGGCACCTGAGTTGATACCAAAGGCAAGTCCGCCTACAATGATCTTGTTAATGCTTACAGCACCAAAAATTACAAAATTCATGATCAACAGCTGGATCATGGTTGGTGTTCCACGAATTACAGTCAGATAAACTCTGCAGATCGCATTGAGAATCTTAAAAGGAGCCTGACTTATCGTGCGCAGAACGGATGATTGCTACAAGGAAACCGATGATCAGACCTACAATTACCGCAAATACTGTGATAATAAGAGTTGTTTTCAGACCATCCAGAAGCCAGAGATAGCGGTCATCTTTAATAAAGTTCAGATAAAAAATCTTCTTTTTACACTCGCTAATATCATAGGATTATTCATAAAAACCTCTGTTCCGAAAAGAGAGCTGTTGGCAAATCGTCAACAGCTCTGTTATTTGTTATTTTAATACTTATTTCTTTACAATAATTACCTGGCTTGCATCTGCATAGGTATCTGTAAAGTCAACGCTTGATTTACGGTCTTCTGTTACAGTCATACCAGCTGCACCGAAGTCTGCTTTGCCGGACTGTACTGCCGGAAGGATGGAATCGAATTCCATATCTTCAATTTTCAGTTCATATCCAAGCTTATCACAGATTGCCTGAGCGATATCAGCATCGATACCAACGATATCATCACCTTCATGATATTCATATGGTTCGAACTCAGCGTTAGTAGCCATTACCAGAGTTCCATTGGAACGGTCAACATCTTCCGGTGATTCATATGGAGTCTTACCGGCATCCTCACCAATGTAATTGTCCATGATGCTGTCGATAGTTCCATCCTCTTTCAGTTCCTTAAGAGCTCCGTTAATCTTGTCAAGAAGTTCATCATTGCCTTTCTTTAAGCAGATTGCATATTCTTCTTCCTCGAATGGCTCATCCAGAATCTTGAGATCATCATTATTCTCAACAAATTTCTGAGCCGGCTGTGAATCGATGATCACACAGTCGATCTGTCCTGCCTTTAATGCCTGAACAGCTTCACTTCCCTTGCTGTAACGTTCTACTGTAGAACCATCTTTCTCATAATCAGATGCATCAAGGTCACCTGTTGTACCAAGCTGAACACCGATTGTTGCTCCTGCAAGATCATCTTTGGATTCAACTTTCTGAGCTGCGGATACGCTTCCTGCCATGGAAAATACCATTACTGCACTGAGTGCAAGAGCTGCAAATCTCTTTTGATCTTTCATCTTTTTTCCTCCTCGCATCCGAAAGTATATCTACGGCTGCCATCTTTTTACCTTCTTCAGACAACAGCGTATAATTATGCGTTTCGGTTGTATATTTTTGTTTTTAATTTTAACATACTTTCTATAAAATGCAAGGTAAAACTTGAATAACAGATATATTTTCCATATAATGTATAATACATAACTGTTCCGGGAAGGGCAAAATGTTTTTTTACATGAAGATCACAGAAAAACTTTCCCGGTAAAAGATTCGTAATTTTCACTTTTTCATAACATTTTTTCTATATGATACAAATGATACAAGAAAGAATCCTGCTTACAGGATTCTCCGCCTGCGGCGGGTCGCTTCAGCGACACAATTCCATTCCACCGCAGTGCGATCCTGCCCAAAAGGCTTTGTTATGTTATAGGAACATTACAGAGTAATTTCCTATAACATAACAAATTTCATAAACAACAAGAGGTGTATAAATATTTAACCAAATAAGGAGGCTTTTCTGATGAAATTTACAAAAATGCATGGTATTGGAAATGATTACGTATATGTAAACTGTTTTGAGGAAACTGTGGAAAATCCTTCCGCAGTAGCCAGATATGTCAGTGACCGTCACTTTGGTATCGGTTCCGACGGACTGATCCTGATCAAGCCATCCAAAATCGCAGACTGCGAGATGGATATGTATAATCTCGACGGTTCCCAGGGTGCCATGTGCGGAAACGGTATCCGCTGTGTTGCCAAATATGCCTATGACTACGGCATCGTAGACAAAGAACATATTTCTGTTGCTACAAAAAGCGGCATCAAATATCTGGATCTTACTGTAGAAAACGGAAAGGTATCCCAGGTTAAGGTAAATATGGGTTCTCCGATCCTGACCGCCAGACAGATTCCGGTAGTGTCAGAGAAGGAGGAAGTTATCAATGAACCTCTGGATGTAAACGGAAAAATCTATTACATAACCGCTGTTTCCATGGGAAATCCCCACGCTATTGTTTATATGGATGATATTGACCATCTGGATATTGAAAAGATCGGCCCGGCTTTCGAGAATCATGTTGCATTTCCGGATCGTGTAAACACTGAATTTGTAGAAGTGATCGATGAACATACTGTAAAAATGCGTGTATGGGAACGCGGTTCAGGCGAAACTCTTGCCTGCGGCACAGGTGCATGTGCGGTAGCAGTCGCTTCTGTTCTGAACGGACATGTAGACGGTGACAGTCCTGTCACTGTAAAACTTCTCGGCGGTGACCTGCAGATTTTCTGGAACAGACAGGAGAATCTTGTTTACATGACAGGCCCGGCTGCCACAGTATTTGACGGTGAAATTGATGTAAGCTTTCTGAAATAAAAAACTGTCTGAAACTGCAGCAAATAACAGACAGCTTATCTGCTTCAGCTGCCGGTCACAATATTACGCAACAAAAAACGGATACACACCATTCAGCTGTGGTTATGTATCCGTTTTTTATCAACTTTTACACTGCAAATTCCAGTATTCTTTCCACAATAAATACCGCAGCACATGCGAATAACGCAACTGTAAGAAGACTTTTCTCCTTATATGCCGCGATCAGTGCCACAATAAATCCCACAGCAGCCGAGATCACACTGTCTGTGGCAAAAAGGATCGCCGGAAATGTCATGGCTGCCAGACATGCATAGGGAACATAGTACAGAAATGATCTGATAAACGGACTTGTGATCTCTTTTCTGGAAAGAGCGAGCGGGAGCATACGGATCAGATATGTAACTGCTGCCATTACCAGAATGTAAATATAAATATTATGACTCATGAACACTCTCCTCCTCTTTCTCATCCTCTATCGGACAGAAGTATGCGGCAGCCCCTGCCACGATCAGTGTAGTAATAATGATCACAAAACCTGACGAAACCTCCGACAGAAACGGAATCACTTTAAACAAAGTGCTGATCAGCATTGCTGCCACGACAACTGCCAGTACTGCCTTATTCTGCTTTGCCGGAGGAATAATAATTGCAAGGAACATACCGTAAATAGCCACGCTGAGTGCACTCATCATAAAATCCGGAAGAAGATTTCCGGAAATTGCTCCTGCCAGGGTTCCAAGTACCCATCCCGGGATTGCCACACACATGGCACCATAATTATAAAATGCGCTTACCTTTCCGGGCTGACTGGCACTGATCCCGAAAATCTCATCCGTCACACCAAATGCTGCAATATAGCGGTGAACCAAAGATTCATCTCTTCTGAATTTCTGAGCAAGGGAAAATGACATCAGACAATATCTCAGATTAATGATCAGCTGTGTCAGTGCCATCTCCCAGTAAGAGCCGCTCATTACCATGATCTCAAGTCCTGCAAACTGCCCTGCTGAAGTCACGTTTGTCAATGAGATCAGCACAGCCTGCCAGATACTCAGTCCATCAGCAACTGCCATCATGCCAAATGTAAACGATACAGCAAAATATCCCAGTCCTATGGGAATACCATCCTTAACTCCTTTTCTGAAGCTTTCACTTCTCATGTTTCTCTCCTCCTGTCATCTTTTGTGATCCTTTGATAACTGTTTAACTCTTTCACAGCTACAACTTTCGTATTTACTGATACACACAGATAACCCGGAGAACAGTATTCTGTCTCCGGGTTTCAGTCAGGATTATCTGATCTGTTTTATTGCATATGCATAAATTCTCTTATAAGTCCTCATAGAATAATGAACACCATCATCTGTATAACCGCGAAATTCACAGCGAGTCGTATAACCACATCTCATCAGATAAGAATAACTGTTGATCCATGTAAAATTCCCGTTCAGTCTCTGTCTGAGTCTGTTATTAAATCCGCGGATCTCAGACTCCTTCCGCGTGGATTTCATTGCCGTATTACATGGATTCACAGACATATAAAATAATTCACAGTTCCTGGCAGTCAGCTTTCTGGATAATCCATTCATATAAGAAGCATAGTCTGACGCAACAGAATCATAACTGATGGACTCCCTGTTTTTGTGGATCAGGTCATTTACTCCCAGATTGAAAATAACTGCCACCGGCTTCGCATTATCATCCATCCCGCTTATTTCATTCAGCAGTTCCTTTTCTCCGTATTTTTTCATCCAGTCAAGCCCTTCTCCTGTCTTGCATACAAATCCAACTTTCTTTAAACTGTCAGAACTGCATTGCTTCTTCAGAGTACTGCGAAGCATTGCTGTGCGGGAATCTCCCACAAAAATAATCTTATCATATTTCTCCACACTGTCCGCAAGACCGCCTGCATAAATATCCGGTTCCTGATTCCATTTATACTTCACCGGATAAAGATGAATATTTTTCGTAACCTGAATTTTCTGATATGCCTGATACATTGGATTACAGGTCTGTCCGGGAACTGTTGACCATCCCAGAAATGTATATCCCCTCTTATTCACTTCCACAGGAAGAATCACAGAACCACCGCTTTTCACTTTCTTTTTGTGATTTCTCCTGAAGTCTCTATTGTAACTGTTTTCGTGGATGTTTTTTCTTTGCACTGTTGAATTCTTAGCAGTCTGCATTATTGCCGCCTGTGCTGCAGACGGGGTGCTGCACATATTAATACACACGCCAGAAAAAATAATAACATTCTTCTTACACACATCTGTCTCTTCTGTTTTCTCATTATTGCCTTCTTTTATGATTTCATATATTATCTGTTATTTTTACCGGTACTTACAGCAATTTCGCTGTCTTTTCTCTTCACCATACTGCTTCGCAGTCAATTTGACCAAACAGTTGTATTTCAGTTTACATCATCTGACAGAAACAGTCAACAGTCTTCGCCACTGCCTTTACATTCTTTACAGACTCCATACAAAATAGAATTCTTACACTGCAGGGTAAATCCATGACTTTCTTCAATATGATGAGAAATTTCTTCCATAAAATGACATTCCAGATGAATGATCTTTCCACATTTTACACACTTCAGGTGCAGATGCTGTTCACATCCCCGTCCCGGTTCTACATACTGATAAGCAGCCTGGCAACCTTTCTCTGCAACATATTTGATCACAGTTCCATCCTTTGCAAGCTTGTCCAGATAGCGGTAAATGGTTGTGATATTTACCTCACTGTCATGTTTCTTCAGATACTCATCCACATCAGCAGCTGTAACCGTATGGTCATTACTGTTTTTCAAATATTCAAGTATTTTTCTGCGGCTTGCTGTCGCATAACTGCTTCCTGCCATAATTTTATCATTCCTCCTAAAATCAGCGTTACTGTTCACTCCGTTCACAGTAACTTAGCCAAAATTCATTCCAGATTGCCTGCGGCAATGGAATTTTGGCTTGTATGTCTCGGGATTTTGGCATATTCATGCCAAAACACCTCGCGGGATAGCGATGTGTGAACAGTAACAAATCAGCTTCTTCTGACAGAGCAGACTCGGTTGATCAGAAAACAATTCCTGCAAATTCAATAATAATTCCCCAGAATACACCAAGTCCATAAAGTACTCCCACAATTTTCAGATTCTGAACCCTGTCTCTGTTCAAACGAAACAGAATCAGAAGCCCAACTCCTGCATTTACAAGAAGTCCCGCCATCATCGCCCCGGCTCCGATAATATGATCCAGATATAACTGGGTGATCACTACAGAAGAAGCGCAGTTGGGAATCAGTCCCACTAAAGCTGCGATCAGTTCACCTGCAATCGGTGTTCCTGTAAAAAGTCCTGCCAGTGTCTCTTCTCCGACTAATCCAATGATAATATTTAAAACAAGAGAAATCAAGAAAATGTATACAAAAACTTTTAATGTGTGAAATGCTGCTGAAGAAATAACTCCATGTTCACAATGGCAGCGTTCTTCTTCACAGATTTCATGAATATCCACATCAGGTTCCTGTTTCTTCAGAATATGTGTGTAAACATACTCCAGCACCAGGCCGGAAAGTATTCCGATCACCGCTTTGCAGGTCAGGATTTTCACAATTGTAACTACAGGAACTGCATTGGAGATCATGATTGGAAACATTTCATCTGAAGTAGACAGATACACCGCGATCAAAGTTCCCACTGTGATCACACGTCCGGCAAAAAGGCTGGATGCCGCTGCCGAAAATCCACACTGTGGGATCACTCCCAGAAGTCCACCCCATACCGGTCCGAATTTTCCGGCTGTACGGATTCTCTTTCGTGCTGCCGCACCTGTCTTATGCTCCAGCCATTCCATAAACAGATAAGTAAGAAAAAGAAAGGGTAGCAGCTTGATGCTGTCTATTACTGAATCTAATATAATCTCTGACATATAGTTCTCCTTATATTTGCACTTTATTTGTATTTGCAACTTATTTACATTTGCAACTTATTTGCATTTCTGTATTATATAGTATTTTTATAATTTGTCAAGTCTGTAAACCATACAATTGAAACATTCCAAAAAAAGACCATCTTTCAGATATGGGGGAAAATCCGAAGGATGGTCTTTTTATTCATGTTTTATTTATACAATATATAAGGATGTTATATCTGTATTATTCAGCAACTGCCTTAAATGCTTCATCAAGATCCTGAATGATATCGTCAATATTCTCTGTACCAATGGAAAGACGAATTGTATTTGGTTTGATACCCTGATCGAGAAGTTCTTCTTCTGTGCACTGGCTGTGTGTTGTTGTAGCCGGATGGATAACAAGAGATTTAACATCAGCTACATTGGCAAGCAATGAGAACAGTTCCAGATTATCAATGAAGTCCTTTGCCTTCTGCGCATCACCTTTAATCTCAAATGTAAAGATGGAACCGCCGCCATTCGGGAAGTATTTCTTATAAAGCTCCTGCTGAACCGGATCTGTGGATACAGACGGATGATGAACTTTCTCTACCTGCGGATGGTTATTTAAGTACTGAACAACTTTCAGTGCATTCTCTACATGGCGTTCAACACGAAGTGACAGTGTTTCAAGTCCCTGAAGGAAAATGAATGAGCTTACCGGAGAGATGGTTGCACCTGTATCACGAAGAAGAATTGCACGAATCTTTGTAACAAATGCTGCCGGTCCGCATGCCTTTGTAAAGCTTACGCCATGATAGCTTTGGTTCGGCTCTGTCAGAGATGCGAATTTACCTGATGCTTCCCAGTCAAATTTACCACTCTCAACGATCACACCTCCGATTGTTGTACCATGTCCACCGATGAATTTAGTTGCAGAATGAACAACGATATCTGCACCATATTCGATTGGTCTTACAAGGTAAGGTGTTGCAAATGTGTTATCCACTACAAGCGGAATCTTATGTGCATGAGCAATCTTTGCGATAGCTTCAATATCAACTACATCAGAGTTCGGGTTTCCAAGAGTCTCGATGTAAACAGCTTTTGTGTTATCCTGAATTGCGTTCTCTACTTCTTCAAGATCAAATACATCAACGAATGTTGTTGTGATTCCATAAGCCGGAAGTGTATGCTCCAGAAGGTTTGTTGTTCCACCGTAAATATTCTTGGCTGCTACAATATGGTCACCCTGCTGTGCAAGATTCTCAATTGTATATGTGATCGCTGCTGCACCGGATGCTACTGCAAGTGCCGCAGAACCGCCTTCAAGCGCTGCGATTCTTTTCTCGAATACATCTTCAGTCGGGTTTGTAAGACGTCCGTAAATGTTACCTGCATCTGCAAGTCCGAAACGTGCTGCTGCATGATCGCAGTTTCTGAATACATAAGAAGATGTCTGATAGATCGGTACTGCTCTTGCATCTGTAACCGGATCCGGATTCTCCTGTCCTACGTGAAGCTGTAATGTTTCAAATTTGAAATGTCTGTCTTTTCTTTCGATTTTTTTGCTCATGTGTATATCCTCATCTTTCTCTGATTTATAATAATCTTTTTCTCTGCAAAACTGATTCCGGCTCTTAAGCCCCTTATCTGCAAGTCATTTTTGTTTCTACGCTTTTCATATCTGTTTGATATGATTTAGCATAGTTGTATATTACCATTTAATTCCTAGTACGTCAATAGGAAATTTTCTATAGCGTTTAATAGCTAATAACTATAACGTTTCCAAAAAACAGTGCAGATAAGACAGTCCGACAAAATGCGAAAGACAAGGATGATCTGTCATTTAATACAATTTTCAATCACGCCGCCGCCTACAACGATATCACCATCATATAACACAACTGCCTGCCCTCTGGTGATAGCTCTCTGTGGTTTATCAAAACGCACGTGCAGCACTCCATCTTCCGTCTGCCATGCTACGGCCTCCTGCTCCGGATGACGGTAACGGATCTTTGCTTTCAGTCTCATTGGCTCCTTCAGAGATTCACAGGAAATCAGATTGACCTTTGTTGCAGTCAGTTCCGAATGGAAAAGATCCTCATTATTTCCCAGAACCACCTGATTGGTCTTTGGAGAAATATCACACACATACAGTCTGGATGCTGCCGGAATACCAAGTCCTCTTCTCTGGCCAAGTGTATAGTGGATGATTCCTTTATGTTTACCAAGAATGTTTCCTTCTGTATCTACAAAATCGCCCGGGATTGATTTACGTCCTGTGTACTGTTCAATAAACTTTGCATAATCACCGTCCGGTACGAAACAGATATCCTGGCTATCATGCTTTCTGGCATTAACAAAGCCATGCTTCTCTGCGATCTCACGCACTTCCGTTTTGCGAAGCCCGCCAAGGGGCAGGGAAATATGCGCAAGCTGCTCCTGTGTCAGCATATAAAGCACATAACTCTGATCCTTCGTATCATCCACAGCTTTCTTTAATAAGTAACGGTTCTTCTCCTCATCATATTCCACACGTGCATAATGTCCGGTTACAATATAATCATACTCCAGTTCACGCATTCTCTGAAACATCTTGTCAAATTTCAGATAACGATTGCAGTCAATGCAGGGATTTGGCGTGGCTCCATGCTCATAGGCATCCACAAAGCGGTCCATAACATCCTCTTTAAACCTCTCGGAAAAGTTAAAAACATAGTACCTGATCCCCATTCTGTAGCAGACATTTCTGGCATCCTCCACATCATCCAGAGAACAGCAGGTTTTCTCTCTCTTTACTCCTATGTCCTCATTGTGAAATAATTTCATGGTAGCACCGATACATTCATCACCGGTTTCCTTTGTAAGCAGAGCTGCCACAGAGCTGTCCACTCCGCCGCTCATTGCGATAATTGCTTTTCTCATTTTTATTCCATCCTGTTCTGTGATCCGATTACACGGAATATTATTGTTTATGATAATTTTATTTATGTTATGATAGCTGTTCTGCAAAATACTGAACAGTTACATAAAAATCATTTGTACAGCATATCTATTCTAACACATTTATGTAAAATAAAAAAGCCCTAAAAAGGGCTTTTTATTTTACACAAATAATGGAGTAGAATAATAACGGTCACCGGAATCCGGAAGAAGAGCTACGATTGTTTTTCCTTTATTCTCCGGTCTCTTAGCCAGCTGGATTGCCGCATAGAGAGCCGCACCGGAAGAAATACCAACAAGAATTCCCTCATGTTTGGCGATCAGCTTGCCAACTGTAAAAGCATCCTCATTCTCAACCGGAAAAACCTCATCATAAACCTCTGTATTTAATGCCTTCGGAACAAATCCCGCACCGATTCCCTGAATCTTATGCGGACCGCTCTTTCCCTGAGAAAGCACAGGGGAAGTTGCAGGCTCTACTGCCACTACTTTCACGTCAGGATTCTGGGATTTCAGATATTCACCAACACCAGTGATCGTTCCGCCTGTACCAACACCTGCCACAAAAACATCTACCTGTCCGTCTGTGTCTCTCCAGATTTCCGGACCTGTGGTCTTTTTGTGGATCGCAGGATTTGCAGGGTTATCAAACTGTCCCGGAATAAAACTGTTCTCATATTCCTTCGCAAGTTCGTTTGCTTTGGCGATTGCGCCATTCATACCTTTTGTTCCATCTGTCAATACGATTTCTGCACCGTATGCTTTCAGAATATTCCTTCTCTCAACACTCATTGTCTCAGGCATCGTAAGTATCACTCTGTATCCTTTGATTGCAGCAAGAGAAGCAAGACCGATTCCGGTGTTACCTGATGTAGGCTCGATGATCACTGCGCCAGGCTTCAGAACGCCTCTCTCTTCAGCGTCTTCGATCATACTCAGGGCGATACGGTCTTTGGCACTTCCTGCCGGGTTAAAATACTCAAGCTTCACAAGTATTCTCGCTTCCAGCCCAAGCTCTTTTTCAAGATTTCCAACCTCAAGAAGAGGAGTATTTCCAACCAGTTCCGCTGCATTTTTATAGATTTTTGCCATGAGTTCGTCCTCCTTATTTCATACTAAGTATATATGAATTATATGTTATATACATGATATTCTATAAATCCACTATTGTCAAGAGGGAAAAATCAAAATTACATAATCATTTCCCATCTCTTCATACCAGTCTTTAAGATCCTGCAATGTAACCTTATCCAGTACTCCCTCAATAGCTTCATCAAGCATCTTCCAGAGACGGAGTGTGACGCATTCCCCGGCTCTGCTGCACTGATTCGGTTCGTCCTCCAGACAGGCTACCGGCTTCATGCTGCCTTCTGTCAGTCTCAGAATAGTTCCCACCGTATATGTTTCCGGCTCTCTGGCAAGCATATAACCGCCCTGTGCCCCTC
>ENA-OQOA01000139-OQOA01000139.1-human-gut-metagenome-genome-assembly--contig:-NODE-139-length-41339-cov-6.067044_pt1 | contig 41339 bp, 36 predicted proteins | sample MGYA00242633_ERZ504888 | MGnify/ENA primary metagenome ERZ504888 (study PRJEB26092, sample SAMD00036372) | human gut metagenome | host: Homo sapiens | study: EMG produced TPA metagenomics assembly of...
ATTTCACAGAACAAACTCTGCGGCGGCAGTAACAGAAAAGGAACATTACTATGATTCAGGATAATCGCACCACACACTTACCACAACGAATACAAACCTTCTGCCCCGGATAAGAACAGTTTTATCCTTGCCTACGAAAAAGGCAGTATTCTTCTTCCACATCAGGAACGGGAAGCAGATATTTATTTTCCACGTTTTCAGGATCTGGAGGAAAAAGTTTCAGATCTCTACAGCAAGTATATTTATCTGTTTTCTATCGATGATCAGCGTTTCTATCTGATCCCGGAATTGGATACCACCCTTCTTCCAGATTATGAATTCCAGGATATACGAAATCTTCGGACAGCCCGGCCACAGCATCTGGCATTTGCAGGAGTTACAGGACATCAGCTTTTCCAGTGGTACAGCAAGCGCCGGTTCTGCGGCTGCTGTGGAAAACCAATGCTGCACAGCCAAAAAGAACGTATGATGGAATGCCCTTCCTGCGGCAATCAGGAGTACCCTGTCCTGTGTCCTGCAGTAATCGTAGGAATCACAAACGGAGATAAAATCATTCTTTCCAAATATGAGGGCCGCAGATTTAAGCGTTACGCCCTTATCGCAGGCTTTGCAGAAATCGGAGAAACCATTGAAGAAACTGTTCACAGAGAAGTAATGGAGGAAGTTGGCCTTAAGGTAAAGAATCTCCGCTATTACAAAAGCCAGCCATGGTCCTTCAGCGGTACCCTGCTTTTCGGATTCTTCTGTGATGTGGACGGCGATGATACCCTGACCGTTGACCATAAAGAGCTCTCCATGGCACAGTGGGTAGAACGTGACAAAATCCCGGATCAGGGCAATAATATCAGCCTGACCAAGGAAATGATGATGCTCTTCCGTGATGGAAAAGAACCCAGATAAACAATATTCTATATCAGAAAAAGCTCATAGAATATTTTTCCCTATTATGCTAAAAGGATACATACACGGTAATGTTACTGTGCATGTATCCTTTTCGTTTCTCTGTAAAATTGCTTCACTATATTCTCAAAAATATTTCTGATTACTCTTCACGCCGCACTCCCGCTGCCAAATCCACGGCTTCTGCGGCTTCCATTACATTCCTGCTCAAATTCTTTCAGTTTCCGTCTTGCTTCCGGTGTCAGATTTGTCGGAACTTCAATCTGTACAGTTGCATATTCATCACCGTGTACCGACGGATTATTCATTGCAACGATACCTTTGCCTCTCAGACGTATCTTCGTTCCGGACTGAGTACCTGGTTTAATGTTACAGAGAACATCACCGTAAATAGTGTGAACCTTCGCCTCACCGCCAAATACTGCTGTTGTAAATGGGATATTTACAGTTGTGTAAATATCTCTGCCTTCCCGTTTATATCCAGGTTTATCCTGAACATTTACTTTCAGAAGCAGATCACCGGCTTCACCTCCGCCGACTCCCGGATATCCTTTTCCTTTAAGTCTGATAGATTTACCGGATTCAATACCTGCCGGAATATTGACTTCGTAATTCTGGACGCCACCGTTGCTGCTCTGCAGGCGGATAACCTTCTTACCGCCAAAAGCAGCTTCATCAAAGCTGACAGTAACCTCCGCATGAAGATCCTCACCTTTACTGCTGTAAGAACCACTAAAGCCATGACTGCGGAAATCACTTCCACCTGTACCAAAGCCACTGCCGAAGCCACCAGTTCCATTGCTTCCGAATCCACCAAAACCACCGGATGATTTACTCTTCTTAAATCCACCACCAAAGATGTTCTTCAGGATATCATCCATATCTTCGCCATTCTCAAAATGATATTCATGATAACCATTGCCATCACTGTACGAGCCATGGAAACCGCCGCCAAAAGGATTGCCCTGTGCTCCGCCAAAGCCACTGCCAAAAGGACTTCCCTGTGCGTTTCCATAATTACCGGCACCTTCTTCAAAAGCAGCGTGGCCAAACTGATCATACAGTTTACGTTTCTTCTCATCACTCAGAACATCATAGGCTTCATTTACTTCCTTAAAATGCTCTGCTGCCGAAGCATTTCCCTCATTACTGTCCGGATGATATTTCTTTGCCAGTTTTCTGTATGCTTTCTTAATCGTTGCTGCATCTGCGTTTTTGTTCACGCCAAGAACTTCATAGTAATCTTTTTTCAATATCATCACCTTCCCTCATAAACACATTCTAACGCAATCATTCCTGACTTCATATTTCTGCAATCCTCATTATGCAAACAACGGGAAGCCAAAAGATTTGACCTCCCGTTGCTGTAACTTAACATCTATTATCCTTCAATGGAGATGCTGTGCTTCTGTTCCACTGCTGGCTTTGCTTCTTTCTTCGGAACAAATAATGTCAGGATACCATGTTTGAATTCTGCTTTGATGTCGTCCTGATGTACTTCCTTACCTACATAGAAGCTACGACTGCAGGCACCTGCATAACGTTCTCTGCGGATATAACGTCCTGTCTCTTTTTCCTTCTCGTCTTTATCCAGGCCTTTCTCTGCACTGATGGTCAGATAACCATTTTCAAGTGCTGCATGAACTTCATCTTTCTTAAATCCTGGAAGATCTACAATCAGTTCGTATCCGTTATTCATTTCCTTGATATCAGTTTTCATTACATGATTTGCTTTATGTCCATAAAGTTTCTTCTCTGCATCCTTCATTGCTCTGTCATCATAATAGAATGGGAAATCTCCAAAAAAGTCATCAAATAAATTTTCTCCAAAAATACTAGGCATTAACATAAGTCATATCTCCTTTTCTAATATATTTTATATATGTCAAATCTGTTCGCCAGATTTACTTTCCAAATCTATCTTTACAGGCTTTTTTCAACCTTTTATCTTCAATCTTTTAGTGTAAGCTTTTATTTTTATATCTGTTTTTAATCTCTGGCTGACCCTTAACGGGTCAGTCAGAATATTTATTCATCAGCCTTCAATGGCAATTGTTTTCTTCTGTTCTACTGCTGGTTTTGCTTCTTTCTTTGGTACAAATAATGTGAGGATACCATGTTTGAATTCTGCTTTAATGTCTTCTTTCTCAACTTCTTTACCTACATAGAAGCTACGGCTGCAGGCACCTGCGTAACGTTCCTTACGGATATAACGTCCTGTCTCTTTCTCCTGCTCATCTTTGTCCAGACCTTTCTCTGCACTGATAGTCAGATAACCATTCTCCAGATCAGCCTTTACTTCATCTTTGGTAAATCCCGGAAGATCTACGACCAGTTCATAGCCTTTATCAGTTTCCTTGATATCGGTTTTCATTATATGGCTGGCTCTGCGTCCGTAAAGTTTCTTCTCTGTATCTTTCATTGCTCTGTCATCATAATAAAATGGAAAATCTCCAAAAAAGTCATCAAATAAATTTTCTCCAAAAATACTAGGCATCAACATAAGTCATCTCTCCTTTTCTATACCGTTCATCTACATGTGATGGACTCTCAGTTATGCATCTTTACCTTGTTTCTTTGGAACTTAGGTTATCAGGAATCTCATAGAACTTATTTCTTTGTTCTCTTTTTGTTCCCCTTCCTTTGTTCTAGTCGTAATATAACACTTATTATTAGCACTGTCAAGAGGTGAGTGCTAATTTTTTGTGAAGAATTTGTGAACGCTACGAGCCATGCAAAATAGCAAAAATAACGCCCTGCAAGTTTACTTGCAAGGGCGTCTATTTTTGCTATTTTATAGGGCGACAGCGAGGGAATTTATTCCCTCGCTGTGCATGGCGTAACATTCTCTTTCGCACTCAATTTTCTTGATTTGACCACATTTTTACGACAAATTCTTGGAAAAATATATTCGTCTGATTTTCTTACCACATTTTACGACAACGGCTTATGGTTTATACCACAGCAGGTCAGTTTCCGGCAGATTCATTTTAGACATCTCATTTTCCACGTGAGACTTCTCTGCAATATGATTGTAGACATTCATTGTAATCTGTGCATCTAAATGTTCTTCGCTCCGCTACGGTCGGTGCTAAACGGATGTCCACATTACTCTGTTTTGTTGTATACTATTCTGCTGTAATATTTTATTCTACGATCTTACAGTTATCGTTCTTATGTAATACAAGCTCATACTGTGAGATTTGTGTCATTTTCGACTTATTATCCAGATACTTCACAGACACACTGACCTTGCGGTTATCGCCATCTTTGGTAAAGACAGGGTTTACCAGTTCTGAAAATACATAGTCGCCAGAAACAGGAGCAAGCACTCCGTCTTTGACATAATAGGCAAGTTCCTTTTCCGCAGCTGTCGGATACAGCTTAAAGAATGTTTCCAAGAAAACGGTAGCGTCCTTGACTGTATCAGAGCTGACACGGACATCGGTTTCCTGTGCTTTCGGCTCATGCTTCGATTTCTGTACTGCTGGAGCAAGTGTCGGATTCTGGGTAATGGCCATTGCACCGTCCTTATCCACATGAACGGTCACGCTGGCTGTCATTGGCATTAAGACTGAACATACTCATTAGTTCTCCGAGCTTCATATAGATTCCGGCAAAACACATTATTCCCAGTCAGCTCAATCACCTTTGCATTTTCCAAAACCACTTCATCCAGTTTATCCTCAAATTCCTTATCTTCATCGTACCAGAAAATGATACGACGCTGATAAAACTCAGGCAGAAGTACAGCAAATCTGCGATTTAAATCTTGTATTATTTTGTCTGTATCCATGCTGCATTATCTTCCCTCTGTACTTTCAAATATATGGTACTTATCGCTACACCTGCATAAATTTCTTCTATAATCATGGTTCTCTTTCCTTCTTTATCCAAGATCTGGTTGTTGACAAAAAATAGCTTACCTCATATAATGAGTATAGGTTTATAGTGCATCCGTGATGGTGTCTGTTTACAGATGCTATGTTGCCTGTATTCCAGCTGTCCGGGGTCTCCGTGATGGTGTCTGCTTGCAGATGCTTGAATCACGGGGTCTTTTTTGTCCATATTCCAGAAAATCATATATCCTAATCATTCTGTGAAGATTACTACGATTCGGACTATCTAAAGAACTTAAAATATTGTTGTTCTCTGTAAATATCGCTTGCAAAATACTTCGATACTGATTTACATCTATTTTTTCTTCTGGCATACACCCAAGCAAACGAATTGCCTTCATTAAATTATCTTTTTCTTGTGTCCATACTTCCCATGCTGTTCTTTCTCCAATTGCAGAACGATTACGTTTAATTGTTGATTCTGTGACAATTTCAGTATATGAATGTGGGGCTTTTTCTTCTGCCAATTCGCTTTTCATATTAGATTTTGAAATATAATACCACACCGGCAATTTCCAGGAATTTTGTTTTGCAAGCTCTGGATAAACAAATTCTAATAATTGCTCGCATGAATATAACGAATCGTGTAAAATAATGTTTCTATACCATTGTTCAGAATTTACTGCTCTTGCTAAACCATATACACCGGTCGTTGTTAAACCAATCGAAAGTGCAAGCATATTTTCATCAATACGACCATCTTCCAATGAAGCGACCTGCATCGTTGGTCCCGGTTGTTGAGTCAACGCAAACGCATAAAGCTCATCCTTAAATCTACGCAATAATTTAACTGGTAAAGCCGCTTTTTTTACAGACAGAGCATCATATAACAGACTAAAATCTGAAAGTGTTATTTTAGTCATTTCCAGCAATTTACTGCGTATAATCATTGAATGAGAAGTTATCTCACTTCCAATGAAATCCGGATTATATTCAACAAAAATAAATCTTTTTTGTAAAGTTTCTATTTTATCCAATGGCAAACATTCCACAACATCGCTAAGAATCGCCTGAATATCTGAATCTGAAATAGAGTAACCTATGAAAATAATCGGATATTCCATAAAAATCGTCATCAATTTTGCGGCAAGATATTTTCCTTTGTCATAAAATTTCTGATAATCTGCTTTGTTAATGACAATGGATTCTGGATTTTGTACAGAACCATGAATTTTATAGATTTCCGCAATTCCTTGCAACTGTGAAAATACTAGTTCGTCCTGTCCCACAAAAGTTTTATAACCATCAAAAATATTCTCGAAAAAGCAATCATAATTTGTTGTAATCACACCGGACAAATTATCTTTTGCAATATTTCTGAGTTTTTCAACTTCATCCGCATAAACAGGATTAACCGTTGACAGTGAAGCAATATATTCACTTATTTCTGCCTTAAAAGGAGAAACCCCAGTGGAAACTGAACTGTATACTTTTTCTGAATCCGAACGTATTCCTTCTTCATTATTAAACCAAGCATCATTAAAATCTTTTTCAATATAGCTTGCAACCAATGGAAGTTTTTCTTCTGTATGTTCCGTCTCGCTAGCTTTGTTTTCATAAAATCTATAAGCAAACGGATCTTTTTTACCTTCTCAGCAAAATATGTCAATAAGCCAACCCAGTCTGGTAATCCATAATATCTTCTGGTAATACCAGAACCTGCAAACAAAAATGGAGTTGTATTAAATCTTGCAACCACTTCTTGTAGTGTCATATAGTTCTCCTTCCTGTGCTTAAATATTTACATTATTTTAATGCTTTTAAATTTTAGACTCAGCGAGTCCAAAATTATTGATAACCTACCACAACACAGCAATATTTTTTGTTGCTATCTCAACAAGTCTTTGATATTCCGATGATTTTCTGTTCAATGAATCGCCGCAAATAATCAATGCAGGTTTTATAAACGGAATACTGTCTCCAATTTTTTCTCCATCTGCATCTTCCCTGCTTCTCTCGTAAATCAATCTCCATTCTTCCTCAAAACAATTTCTTTAAGTCTCCAAAATCTATACTCTTATTTTACCCCAACTCTTTCATTCTGCCTACTGTTATTTCATGTTCACATACAATAATGAGGTCGCAATCCATAGGGTTTTCTGAAATGTTTGATGTTAACGTTATTATTTTTCTCTGAGATACCGTTTTAATAAGAACGTACAGAAATATGGAAATGTATAAATCCCTTCTTCTATTCCAACATTGCTGTCTGCAAGTTTTATTCCCCAGTGAATATCTCCATAAGAATCACCGGATATCAATTGCCTCAATGACTTAGACCGGTTCCTGTTCGCCTTCACTTCTACCGGAACCAGCTCGTCTTTTGTCCTTACAAAAAAATCTTCTTCCAAGGTAGCATTTTCTTTTTTATAATAATATAGTCCAAGCCCCTGTTTCACAAACGCCTCTGCTACGAAATTTTCATATAGGGCACCTTTGTATACTCCAAGATTTTTATTCGCCCGAAGATCTTCTTGTGCTTCTTCATCTAATGAAGCAATCAACAATCCTGTATCTGGATAATAGATTTTGAATTTTGAGTCATCATAGTTTCCCTTTAATGGAAGCTCCGGATACTGCAGACAATAACATACAGAAATCACACCTGCATCTTCGAGCCAGGTTATACATCCCATATATTCTCGACTTCTGGCTTTTTTGTCTATTTTACTTAATTGAAATTTTTTATTTTCTTTTGCAAGCTGTACAGGTACGTTCCGATAGACACTTACAATTTTAGTCTGATCCAGACCTTCAGCGTATTTTCTGATATCCTCTTCATAATCCATCTGGATCTGTCTCTGGATTTCCAGAGTATCTGTAAAAAGATTTTTTTCAATATATACTTTTACTACTGCAGGCATACCGCCAAGTACACAATATTCCAAAAACAATTTTTTATAGACTGATAATTCGGTTTCTGAAAATGGAGTTCCTGTCTGCATATGTTGCAAGATATCTTCAATGTGCTTCTCCGAGTATCCTTTCGCCCACAGAAATTCTTCAAAGTCCATCGAAAACATTTCATAATCTGTTTTATATCCCACACTGTTGCTATGAATTTTTCTGTAATTGATTCCAAGCAAGAAACCACTGCATATGACATCAAATCTTCCATCTATCCGGAAGGACTTCAAGGCAGTTGCAATATCCGGAAACTCCTGTAATTCATCAAAAATAATCACAGTGTCACCTGCTATAAATCTTTTTGATGTATCTATCATAGAAATATTTTTTATAATATCTTCAACAGCATATCCGTCACTTAATATTGTTTTATATTTAGGTTCCAGAACAAAATTAATACTCACAATATTACTGTAATTTTGTTCTGCAAAATGATTAATAGATTCCGTTTTTCCAATCTGCCTTGCACCTTTTATAATTAACGGAAGTCTTTCTTCATTTTTTTTCCACTCCAGCAGGTACTCATCTATCTTTCTTTTTAAATACATAGAACCGCCTCCTTTCTTCAAAGCTATCACGTTTTATGAGCCTTTTTCAATCTTTTTTTCACGTTTTATTAGCTTTTATTCATAATATTTTCATGTTTTTATACAAAAAACGACGTGAACCACTTTTCTTGACTACCTTTATTTTTATTTCTATACGTTAAGTCCCCACCACCCACTGCTCATTGCTTTTCGTAATCGCGCAGAGTGCTTATTTGATTCAGTAAAAAATAAATGCAACCCCTATATCTCTTTTTTCCTGCTTACAGATATAGAGGCTGCATTTGCCTTTACATTTATTTGTATGTAGCGTTGCAAAATCGTCATTATAAAGTCGACTATCCTTATACTTATAAAATACTATACAAAGTTGCAACATAGTAATACTTAAAAATAAGTTGTAATTTTCCGATATTCTGCCGGTGTCATATTCATCTGTCCAGTAAAAACCCGGGTAAAATATTGTAGATTGGGATATCCTACCTGTTCTGCTATCTGAGTAATCTTTAAATTAGACGAACGTAATAATTTTTTTGCCTTCTCCAAACGCAGTTCTGCAAGAATTTCAGAAAATTTTCTTCCGGTAGCCTGTTTGATAAAACGACTGATATACGAAGGATTTCTGTTTACATGTTCTGAAACATTTGTCAGACCGATTGGTTGTGAAAAATTATCATTCAGATATTTATAAATTTGCTGGATTAGCTGATTCTGATCATTATTATGCATACTTTGAATATTATCTGCAATATACTCCAGCCAATATTTCATATAGTCTGCTTTTGTCTTTCTTTCCGATTGTACATGAATCTGTTGCTCAAATGATTCCGTAATCTTATTTTTGCTTTCCTTATCCAATGGAATTCCTGAAAGAAATAAAAATATATTGGCACCTATCAACTCCATGATATTGTTAAAATATTTTTCTGTCTCTTTCTCTGTCTCATTGATAATCTTCTGCATCTGTTCGAATATTTTTTTCTTATTACCGGATCGAAGATATCTGATCAGTTCTGTAATTGCTTCTGTAACATCGAAAAAGTCATTTTCCTTATATTCCATCGGTAAATCCTGATATGAAAGCAGCTGCGTACATCCCGTATCTTTTCCGTATTCCAGACATTTCAACACTTCCTTTTTCATCTGTTGAATATCAGACAGATTTTCAGAATAATGGCTGACAGCTATCATACAATCCAGTGGCTGCAACTGGGCCAGTTCTCTTCTGATCAGCTCTAATTTACTGCAGAATTTCCACAGTGTCTTTTCTTCTGTTGGCCAGATCATATAAAAGATACCACCATGTTCCAGTGCCAGTATCTCTTTAAATTTTTCAGAAAAATTCATGGATTATATAACTGTAATAGCTCTCTTCTTCCAAAGGCATACGATTCCTGTCATATGTAACAGCCACCACTCTATATCCGTTTATTGCAATCCGCAGCTTCTGCTTTTGCAGTTCCATCTGTTTTTCTGAAAAAATTACAGGTTGAAAAAAGAGTTTTTCCACAAATTGTTGTCTGATCAGCTCCTGATTTTTAACAAAATAATCCTGAAAAATCTGATACATTTCCGTATGTTTTTGTTCTGCATGAAATGCACTAATCGCTCGATTTAAGCACTTGATTGCTTCCTGTTCATCTACGGGCTTTAAAAGATAGTCAAAAACTTTATACTCTATTCCATATCTGGCATATTCAAACTCTGCATATCCAGTCAGAAAAACAATTTTTGCTCCATAATCCATTTGATTGATCTGCTTTGCCAGATCGATTCCAGTGATGCCCGGCATACGAATATCTGTCAAAATAACCCCAGGTTTTTCCTGTTCAATATAATCCAATGCCGTCTGTGCATCTGTAAAAGCACAAACCGTATGCATACCCCGTAGTCCCGTTTCCATGATCCTTTTTAATTTGTCTGATATCAATGGTTCATCATCTATAATTACCACTTTCATATCCTTTTTCCCCCTTTGTTTTGGGAATACAGATGGTTACTGCTGTCCCCGATGGCTTTACATGTTCCACAGTCAAACCATATTCTTTTCCGTACAGTAGCAAAAGTCTTTGCTGAATATTAAAGATACCAATGTGTTCCTTCTCTTTCAGTATTCCATTTTCTCTTATTTCTTTCAGCTGTCTGATAATAGTTTCCGGCATCCCATTTCCATTATCTTTTACAGTAATATAAATTGCATCTTCCGTTTCCTTCCCGGTTACTGCTATCATTCCTGTTTCTTTCAATTCTGAAACCCCATGGACAATTGCATTTTCCAAAAGCGGCTGTATCATCAGCTTTGGAATGTAATATTCATATAATTGTTCCGGTATTTCTACCAGACAGATAATATGTTCCTGAAAGCGCATTTTCTGAATATACAAATATTGATTTACATACTTTAATTCTTCTTCAATCTTTAAAAACTGTGCCCCTTTAATAGACATTCTCATAATGCTTCCAAGAGATGTTACCGTCTTTTTAACTTCCACAATCTTCCCCATATCAGCAAGACTATTAATACAGTCTAATGTATTATATAGAAAGTGTGGGTTAATCTGAGCCTGAAGAGATTCAATCTGGGCATCTTTCATTAACAACTGCTGTTTATATACCTGCTGAATCAACAAATCAATTCTTTCCAACATTGCATTATAAACATTTGCCAGTTCTCTAAATTCGTCATTGGAATCAACCTCAACATACGAACTGGAATTTATCTCTGTAGTCTGACGTAATTTTACAATAAATTTCTGAATCTGTTCTGCAATTTTAGCCGCAGCTATGAATAGTGCAATTGCAATAATTGAAATTGCAGCCAAAATCATCAACATTTCTTTGAAGAAAATTTTATACACACTCTTAAAAAGCAGATTTTTATCCAAAATTCCTACAAGACTACACCCATCATATTGAAGATTATATCTGACAATTTTATAATTTCCGGATGGTTCTTTCAAAATGGTTTTACATTTATCATCAGATAAATTTGAACCATTAACCAGGATATTATTTTCTGAATCCAATATGAGAATAGCGTTCACATCTCTATCCTCTCCTGTCTGTATGATTTTTTCCATACCCGTTTTGTCAATATCCATCATCAGAAATCCGATTTTTTCATCACTTTTTTCTATTTTGGGAACGTAGATATTTCTTGCAAAAGTAATCATATTTTTCCGCACGGGATTTATACGAAGCACTGGCTTTCCATGGTTTTCTTCTGCTGCTTCTTTCAGTATTTCTGCAAAATCATTTGTCTGTTCTATTGTATTATAATAAATTGCATTATTAATATATAATTCGTTAAACTTATTATAAATACACACATTCATTAACGCATCCTGATTATTTGTAATAAGAGATCCTATCTGATAAGAAATCATATCAGTCAGTTTTTCCTGCTCTTCAACACTTAATACACTCTGACGGGTATTTAAATATTCCTGCACTTTATCTGTATAATATAAAAATTTTATGGTAGCCTGATTATAATTATCTAATAATGTATTAACCAGCTTCTTTTTTTCCATAACATTTTGTTCTGTCTGATCATATACCATCTGCTTCATCTGATCAAACATAATAACTGTAGTACTATAAAAAATCAAAAAATACCCTAAAACAACAAATGGGAGACATAAAATAAGTAATTTATTTCGAATCGTTAATTTTCCATAAAACTTATATAATCGTCCTTTTTTTCTTTCATCTCTTTTTAGTACCTCTCTTACAAACAGGAATCCCCGGTATAGCGCATATATCATACGTCTATACCGGAGATTGATTCAGCAGATTCTATCTTCTGTATATAACACAGAAGCTAAAGCCTTTTGGTAAAAATACACTTCGCTTTTTGTCATGCCACACTCTTCTTTTTCTCCAAGCAAATGCTTTTCTAATATTTCCTGAATACAGGCAATCTGGTCATCTATATAGATGCTTCCGATCGGTCGGAGATAATGCCCCGGAAAAATAAGTTCATATGAATTTCTTAATTGAGCTAATTTTTTCAATGATTCCAGATATGTACTCATTGTATCAGAAAACGTATCAAACATCAATACTGGCGTACTTACAACAGTATCTCCGGAAAATAGCAATCTGTATTTTCTGTCTAATAAACAGATTCCATCTTTAGTATGTCCTGGTGTATCCAAAACCTCCAAATCTCTATTTCCAAGATGGAAAACAAATCCTTCTTCTATTCCTTTCATCTCAAAGTCACCCATAATTGATGCATCAAATTCCAGGCTTGCTTCATAATTGTATTCTGGACGGGCTTCCTGTGAACGGAAAAATTCCTTACGTGACTGCAGATTATTCTGTTCCTGAATAACCGGAATTGCTTTTTTATGTGCATAAACCATTGAAAAGCGCCCATTTCCACCCACATGATCATAATGATGATGCGTATTTACTACATCATAAGGCAGATGAGTCATTGTTTCTACTACTGACCGTATATTTCCTATTCCAATACCAGTATCAATCAATAGAGCTCTTTCCGTTCCAATAATCAAATACATAATATCTATGCCAAACTCATCAATTGCCCATACATCCCTTGATACCTGCTGAAGTGTAAAACCGTTTATCTTTTTTATGTTCATATTATCTTCATAAAATGTGCTCATCTTTACTTCTCCTGTCTTTTTATTTTACTGCACCCGCTGTTAAACCGCTTGTAATATGTTTCTGTCCTACAATATAAATAATTATAATTGGTATCATACTTACAACCAATCCTGCAATCAAAAGGTTCCATTGAGCATTAGTAGAAGATTTAAACATATATAAATTGACTGTAATTGTACGAAGGTTCACATCGCTGATCATAATACTTGGAAGTAACAGATCATTCCATGTCCAAAGGAAAACAAAATGCCAATTGTCACTGTTGTGGATTTTACCAGTGGCAAAATAATCTGCACCATTGTTCTGAAAGGTCCCGCACCGTCAATTGCAGCAGCCTCTTCCAACTCTCTTGGCACACTCTTCAGAAAACCAACATATGTCATAACACCAAATGATGTATAAAACCCACTATAAAATATAATCAGTCCTAAATGCGTATTAGTCAGTCCCAGTTTTGTAGATAACATAGAAATTGCAATCATAACTGCATGAAACGGAATAATCTGTCCTACTACAAACAATGTGTATAATTTGTCACCTTTCTTTTGAGGAAGATGTGAAATTCCATATGCACTCATAAAAGACACGGCACTGGCAACTATGACAGTACATACCGTCACAAACAGCGTATTGCGAAATACTGTCCAAAAGTTCATAATCCGCATTGCTTCAGAAAAATTTTCCAGATATAAACTTTTTGGAAATGAGATAAACGAGGTTAAAATATCATTATTCGGTTTAAACGCATTCATGATAATAAGAAAAACCGGAAGTATAAAGATAATTCCAAGGCACAGCCACAAAATACTTTTAAAAACTACTGTTTTATTCATTCCTTCTTTTTCCACTTTACATCTGTACCTCCCTTTTTCTAGTAATCTTAAGCTGAATCAATGCAATAATACCTACCAGTAAAAACAGTATTATAGATTTTGCAGAGCCATATCCCATTTTAAACGACCAAATGCATCATTATATATATTCAGTGCAATTGTCTGTGTACTATTTGCCGGACCTCCACTAGTCAGTGATAACGGAATGTCAAATGCTTTGAAAGCTCCTGCAATTGATACAAAGAGATTAATTGTAATTGTCGGCATTAACAATGGCAATTGGATATAAATAATTTTCTTAATTCCTGTACATCCATCCAGAACAGCTGCTTCCAACACATCTTTTTGTATTGTCTGCAATCCTGTAATGTATAACATCATAAGAAAACCGGTAGACTGCCATGTTGTTACTAAAATAACTGTAAAAGCCGCAGTACCTGCATTTCCAAACCAGCTGATATTAGCCAATGCATCTATGTGCAAAATTTTGGCCAGATTTGGAATGGCTCCTGTAAAAATAAAAGACCATACAAAAGAAACCATTACACCACTGATAATATTAGGAATAAAAAATAAAGAACGTATTACGCCTTTACACCGTACATTTGAATCTAAAAAATATGCTATTACAAAGCCTATTAAGTTTGACATTAAAATTGATATTACCGCCAAAATTAAAGTAAATACCACAGAATGAATAAATGTCTCGTCTCCAAGAAGCTTAGTGTAATTTCCCAGACCGACAAAATCTTTATTTCCTTTTATCAAATTCCAATTATAAAAAGACGCCGGAAGTGTTCCTAAAAGTAATGGACCTGCAAGTGCAAGAACGTATAATAACATCGACGGAATCGTAAGACCAAAATAAAACCATTTATTTTTTTTCAACAATCCAACATAAAATTATCTTCCTTTCTGATAACAAAAGCTTCTGCAACATTTCTGCAGAAGCTTCTGTTACCACTTATACCTTTCCCGATTTTACTTTACTCAAGAAGCTCTGAAAATTTCGAATCTAACTGATCTAAAGTAGTATCCATATCCGTTGTTCCGGCAAAATATCCCTGAATTACTGGCCCGATCATATCACCAGCGCCGGACACAAGCTGTGAGTATACCCATGGTCTTGTCTGGTTATTTGACATATAATTCTTATAATCTTTGAAATACTGATATTCTGTTGACATTGTAAAATCCATTGCAGGTGGTGCTGCGCCCATCGAATCAGCACTATAATGCATCCATCCATTTTCATCTGTGTTATCACTCAGATAATTCAAAACCTCACGCACTGCATCCAGATGTGGAGTATTCTTATTTACTGCAATACAAATTCCTACATCTACATCAAGTTTTGCATCTTCCTCATTTTCTGTAAGTGGTACTCCAAACAGACCAACCTGTAAATCCGGATTAATACTTTGTGCATTCAGAAGAGAAAATTCTCCTGTCACAATCATAGCTGCTTCACCTGATGCAAATGCATTAAAGCCTGATGTGGAATCTGCATCCATATAATTTCCACCGGAATTTTCTTTCATCATATCCATAAACTCAAATTCAAGTGAAGAATTATCATTCCTGAAACTTCCTTTTCCTGCATTCATATCTGCAACCCATGACTCATAATCTCCAACTGCTGCTCCCTGCAGACAGCTAAATAAATGATTCAATGTCCATGTCTCTTTATAGGTGGCTGCAAATGGTGTAATACCACTTGCCTGAAGTTTTTCACATACTTCTTTCATTTGTGAGAATGTTTTCGGTACTTCTGTAATTCCAGCCTTTTCAAATAACTCCTGATTATAATAAACTCCCAGCATTTCCAGATTCATTGGATACGCATAAATTTTTCCATCATAGCTGCATGCATCTTTTACAGAATCATAAATCTTTGTTGCAAATCCTTCCTCGCTCAAATCCACAATTCTGTCTGTTGCTGCAAACTGCTGCACCTGTGTATATGGATTCAGGAAAAACATATCCGGAAGATCATTAGATGCCACCTTTGCTCCAAGATATTGACTATAATCTCCTGATTGCATTTCAACTACAAAATTAATTTTATCCTGGCGCTTATTAAATTCATCTGCACCTTTCTGAAAATTATCTGCTGCTCCAGAAGACCACACCGCTAATTTAACGGTTTCTTTTTCGTCTGAATCCGCTTTTACAACTGTTGCTCCACTAATCATGACTGTCCCCATAGCGACTGTCATCATCAGGCTAATCATCTTTTTCCTCATAAAAACTCCTTTCTTTTACCTGCTTTGTCCTTTTGTTATTTTAGAAGTACTTCTTTTGTTAACAATATAATACCAACCTCTGCCTCCTTTTTCCATACGTCAGATTATGACAAAACATATACATTTTTTTACCTTTACTCAAAAAAGACGCAACCCACATTTCTGTGACTCACGCCTTTCTCTACTTATATTTTCGTCATCCAGACTTTTAACTCTGCTTATGATAATTTACTGATGGCAACAGATCTTACAGATGGCATCACTTTCCACAGCACTCCACAATGGCTTTTTCCATATCTTCTATCTGGAAAGGTTTTGCCAGATGTGCAGTCATACCGGCTGCGAGACATCTTTTGGCATCTTCCTCAAATGCGTTTGCAGTCATTGCAATGATCGGAATTGTTTTTGCATCTGGCCGGTCCATGGCACGTATGGCTTTTGTTGCTGCAATGCCATCCATAACAGGCATCATAACATCCATCAATATGGCATCAAAGGTTCCTGGAGGATTATTTTCGAAGCACTCCACCGCCTGTCTGCCGTTTTTTGCAACTGTAACCTTGGCACCGTCATCTGTCAGCAGCATTTCTATGATTTCCGCATTAAGCTCATTATCCTCGGCTGCCAGCAGATGCAGTCCACGAATATCATATTTCTCTGCAATTTCCTTATCCTTTTTCTGTTCCCGGGCAATCTCAAATGGAATGGTAATGACAAACACAGACCCAACTCCCACCTGACTTGTCACTTCAATACTTCCATTCATCTGCTCAATCAATCCCTTAGTGATCGCCATTCCCAGACCGGTTCCCTGATAAACACTCCGAGCATCTGTTTTTTCCTGTGAAAACGGATCAAAAATGCGGCTCAGAAACTCCGGACTCATCCCTATACCTGTATCAGAAATCGTCCATCTGTATGTACAGATCCCATCCTGTACATCTGCAGCCTCCATTACCGTAGTAATCTTTCCTCCCGGCCGGTTATACTTAATACAGTTTCCATAGATGTTCAGAAAAATCTGGCGAAGATGCAGTGAGCTTCCATAGACATAAGGATAAGGGATATTCTCCTTATTTTTCTCATAAATCCACTGAATATCCTCATCTGCTGCCTTGTGAGTGATAATACTCTCAATCTCATAGACCAGATCTTTGAGACAGATATATTCATGAGTCAGAACAATATGACCTTCCTCTATTTTACTCATCTGCAGAACATCATTGATAAGGGAGAGCAAATAATCCGCTGCTATCTTCATCTTTTTATGATTTTCCTGTATCAGTTCCTTATCCTCAAAATGAGTCTCGTCAATCTTTAACAGACCAATAATACCATTCAAAGGTGTCCTGATATCATGGCTCATACGGCTGAGGAAATTCGTTTTTGCCCTGCTTTCAGCACGCATCTCATTGAAGGCGGCCTGAAGGCGTGCCTGTTCCTGCTCATCCCGTTCATGTCTCTGTGTGGTATCCTGCAGCAGAATGATCGCATAAATCATAGGCACCTCCGCAAGGATTTCTGTATCAAACACCACCATCCTGGTCATAAGAACTGTTTTCTGTACCCAGCGGATACTTCCATCATCTTCGCGGGCACAATATTCCACAGACATATTTGTTTCTCCGTTCTCAAACCTCTTACGAAGTTTTTCACAGTTATCTGTCATGCAGTAACCGGCAATTGTTTCCTGGGTGATTTTTTTCTCATATTCCCAGCAATAATCCCGATAAGAACATGGAAGCGGGTAGTCCATAAAAAGTTCCCGGCTCTTCTGTTCTTTTCCATTCAGTACAATCCTTCTTTCCAGAGCATCCTTTGTCAGATTTACTGTATAGATCACATCTGACAATTCCAGAAGCGCATCCACATAGCTGTCATTTTCCAGGATTGACTGTTTCAGTTGTTCATAATAGAGCTGAAGCTGCTCTTTTGCACCTGTCTGACCTTCAGAAGTCTTTCGGATGGTTTCAAATGCCAGAAGAAAATGATGCAGCTTTTTGTCCTCATCCCAGTCCACCGGAATCAGTGTAAAGCGGTTATATGCCCCCTGTTTTCCGATATTATACTCATATTCCAGAATATCTTTCTTCGTATGCATCTTCTTTTGAAGTTCCGAAATCTGCAGTCCTTCGCGGATATCTGCCTGACTGGATTTTTCAACCTGTTCCTCTATGATCTGTTCCACTGCTCCGGAATATGCACCATCAGAGGCCAGGAAAAAATTTTCACTGGAACGGATTGCCCGATAAGTATCCATCCTGGCATCACAGTACAGACAATCCGAGAAATTACTGCCATGCTGATTAAGCAGCTTTAACAGCTGATATCCCTGATGCTTTTCTGCAGCAGCTTCTTCCCTTTTTACATGATTCTTATTGATATACATGTTTTTGTCTGCGCAGTTAAACAGTTCTCTCATTGTACTTCCGGGAAAATCGCCGGCCAGTGCAAAGCCTGCTGCATAGCTCAGGGGAGTATCCGGATACACTTTGGATTCCTCTCTCATATCTCTGCGCACCTTTTCAAGGCACTGTGTCATCTGTTCCCTGTCCAGTCCATGGGTAACTGCAAGAAACTCATCTCCACCTGCTCTTCCCACAAACTGCTCTGCCGGCATGGAAGCCCGCAGGCAGATGGCAAATCTACGAATATAGGCATCACCGGCTTCATGACCTCTGCTGTCATTAATACGCTGGAGATTATTAAGATCAAAACTGCAGACACCGGTATCTGCATCCGGTTCTTCCTCACTCAGTAATTCTTCACATTTATTTTTGTTCGGAAGTCCCGTCGCATCATCCAGATATACCTTTCGCTGCAGCAGGCGGTTCATTGCAGCATATTGTATTGCTTTGATGAATTCATATCCGATCAACAGCATCAGCACAACAATATCTGCTGTGATATATTTCTCAAGCAATGATAAGGATGTGGCTTTTTTCTGCGAATATTTTTCAGCCAGGCCTGTTGCTTCATCGCAGATCACAAAAAACTCCTCACTTTCCGGAATAATATCTGTGTTTCTGGCTCCTTTGAACCTCACAAGATAAATTTTCTTATACAGGTCAGAGAATTTATCATCCAGTTCCCGCATTTTATTCTGAAAATCAACATCATTGAGACGTACAAGATTTAATTCATCATTTCCATTTCGCAAACCGTCAATAAAAGTTCTTATATCATGGATCATCTCATTTTCCTGCTGCGTGGAAAGTTCCAGTTTTATGAGTCTCTGTGTCTCTCCCCTGACTAAACCGGTATAATTTACAATACGGGCCGTTCCCTGAATATCTGAGACAATTCCCATCATTATGATAATAAGGATAGCCAGAATAACTGCCAGAACACCAATACTGACCTGAATAATACTTGATTTCTTTTTCTTATTCTTTACTTCGGACATGGCCCTCCCCCTTTTGTTTTATTTTGGAAAAATACTTTCCGCATTCTAACTATTTTACCGTACTTTTTCCGTTATGCCTACCACAAATTTATTAATACTATATCGATTCCATAAAATAATGCTACCTTTTCGGAACCATATGGTTCTGTATAGTTGCAGTAATGCATATTAATTAAGAGGCTTGCTATAAATTTCCAAACAGGCATCAAAAACACCCGGCAAAATTACTTTTCATAATCTGCCGGGTGTTCTCTTTCGCCCTCTCTGTATAGATTATTGATAATGTCTTCCAGACGGTCGAAGTTATATTTTTCTTTTTCAGTTTTTTATTTGACTGCTCCGGTAATACCTTCTGCAAACTGTTTCTGTAATACAAAGAATACGATCATTGTAGGAATGGAACAGAACAATACACCGCACATCAGCATACCATAATCTGTCACATAACCTGTGATCAGGTTGGCGATCAGCATTGGCATGGTCATTGCCTTGTTGTCTGTCATGATTACCTTTGGCCACAGATAAGAGTTCCATGCATTCATAAAGGTAATAACAGCAGCCGCTGCATATGTAGATTTCATTGTAGGAATGAACATCTGGAAGAAAATCCTTACTTCATTGAGTCCGTCAATACGTGCAGCTTCAATAATATCAACCGGGAATGATCTGGCATTCTGACGGAACATCATGATCATAAACGGCGTGGAAATAATCGGAAGGATAAAACCTACTGCTGTATTCAAAAGTCCTGCCTTGGAGAACATTTTGAATAACGGAACCATAGTTGCAACCTGCGGAACCATCATAGCCAGAAGCAGGATTGAAAATACTCTGTCTTTCCACTTATCATGGTAAACTTCAAATCCGTAACCTGCGATAGAGCAGATCAGAAGACAGATCACTGTAGTAAGGATTGCATAAAAGAAGGAGTTTCCAAGTGCTCTCCACAGTGGCTGCTGGGATGTAAGATTACGGAAGTTTTCCATAAAATGGCTTCCCGGAATAATTCGTCCACGTGATACATCTGTGGATGTATTAGTTGCAGCTGAAATCATCCAGTATAACGGGAATACTGAAATAAATGACACGATGATCAGAAAAATATAGGTTGGAATCAATCTTCTCTGAATGGCTGATTTGTTTTTCTTAGTCACGTGTATCACCTACTTTCAAATTAATAAATGCAAGTACAGCTACCATAATGAATATGATAAATGACATTGCTGCTGCATATCCAAAGTTTGGTACGTTAATAAAACATGTGTTGTAAATATAGTGGGACATTGTGATTGTTGAGTTTGCCGGTCCACCCTTTGTCAGGTTGACAGACTCATCGAACAACTGCAGTGTACCATTAATTGACATGATAAATGTCATAATAATTGTCGGTTTCAGAAGCGGAACAGTAATCTTCCAGAAAGTCTTCCAGCCATTGGCGCCATCAATCTTTGCTGCTTCATATACAGAATATTCAATATTCTGAAGTCCTGCCAGATAGAATACCATGTTATATCCGGTCCATCTCCAGATCAGCGCAAGGATAATTACAATCTTGGCACTGGCGGAATTCCCCAGAAAATTATAGCCGGTAGATAAGATTCCAAGTTTGATCAGAATACTGTTGATCAGACCATCTGTAGCAAACATAGAACGGAAGATCAATGAATAGGATACCAGGGATGTCGCACATGGAAGAAATACACAAGTACGGAAAAATCCCTTAAATTTCAAATCTTTGTTATTCAGAAGCTGTGCCAGAAGAATTGCCAGTATCAGCATGATTGGCACCTGAATGATCAGATACAGGAATGTATTTGCAATAGACTGCTGAAATACCTTGTCTGCCAGAATACGTTTATAGTTGCTGAAGATCGGATCTGCAAATCTCATATTTGCTCCGGCTCCGGTCTGCAGGGAAATGATAAATGCACGTATCATTGGATAAAAGCTCATGATCGCGATCATGATAGTTGCAGGAGCCAGGAACGTCCATCCTGCTGCCCTCTGCTTGCCAAGCAGAGACATACCTTTTTCTTAGAATTCACGTGAACTCCTCCTTTCAAAAAACTCTGTAACTGTTCAGCATTTTGCCGGACAATTACCAACTCTTTGCAGTAAGATGGGGGACTGCTGGTAGTCCCCCGCACTTACCTGTTTTCATTCACTTAATCACTGTCTACAGATTGCTTCACAGTTTCACTGTTCCCGCAATCCTGACATCATCTGATCCTGCGATCAGAATTTATTCAGTCATCTTGAATGCCAGAGTATCCTGAGCTTCCTGAAGGGCATCTTCTACAGGTGTGCCGTTTACGATATTTACAACTGCTGTGTTGACGCATTCTCTTGATTCATAATGATACGGTGTTTTGTGAACTCCGGAATATGAGAAGAGTATTCTACAATTGTGGAGAAGATTGGCTGTCCACCAAAGAATTCATTTGGCTCGTTGTAAACCTTAGATTCACCTGCCGGCAGATAACAGGAGATTGCACCTGCTTCCGGAAGGATTGTATCATAGAACTCTGTGCTGGAACCAAATGTACTTGCAAGGAAATCTTCTGCAAGTTCTACATTCTGGCAGTTGGATGTAACATACCAGGAAGATCCACCATTGTTTGCATAGTTTGTAGCTGTATCAACATCGTCTACTTTAGGCATTGTTGTGATCTGCCACAGACCCTTCTGATCTTCTGTAGACATCAGAGTAGCTGTGATCCAGTTACCATTTACAATACCTGCTGCCTCACCGCCTGTAATAGTAGCGATATATTCATCCCAGTTATTTACAAGTTTAACAACGTCATTCTTAACCAGATCTACATAAAGATTGATGCATTTCTCTGCAACTTCATTGCCTACGATGTAAGCTTCGCCATCTTCGTTTACGAAGTTAGCTCCGCAGGACTGCATCATCATCATCAGAGTATCGCCACCTGTAGCTTCACTTGTAAGAAGATATTTTTCCCGGGTTTTTTCATGAACATCTTTACCGATTTCCATGAACTTGGACCATGTGATATCTGTCAGATCATCAATAGTATATCCTGCCTCGTCAAGGATATCTGTACGATAGCATGCAATAACAGCACCATTATCAAACGGAACACCATAGTGTGTATCATCTACCATGGAATAGGACTGTTTCAGTTTACCAAAATCATCCCAGTTAATGTTGATATCTTTCAGATCTGTGAATGCATCCGGATAGCTCTTCAGATATTTCTGATAGCTGTTGTCCTGCATAAGAACGATATCAGGAAGTGTGCTGTAATCGCCTGCATTTGCTGCTGTTGTCAGTTTAGTCTGGCAGTCATCAGAAGATGTCTCTACGATATCTACAGAAAATCCCTCATGATCTTTTGCATACTGATCTGCTGCGATCTGCATGGATTTGATGTTGAAGTTCTGATCCCACGCCCATACAGTTAACTTGTTGTCATCATCAGATTTCGCAAAAACAGCTGTAGCTGATCCTGCAAAGGATGCTACCATAGCACCGGTCATTAATACTGCGAGTAATTTTTTTCTCATATTTATATCCTCCTTTATTAAGCTTATTCTTTCTTCCGAATCGCTTGTAAGTTGATTATAGCATCCGATTTTCAGGTATAGTTTGCATAACCGCACACATAATGTGCAATTTCGACCATTTTATGTATTTTGCACTATTAAAAATATTTAAAAATATATTTTTTGTTCACTTTCTCATTTACTATGTTTTTACTATGTAATTTTAATAACAAAGGCCACTTTCATGGACAAAAAAATATATATTTTTGTCTTTAAAAATGACCTTTGTTATTATTTCATAAATTTTCCGTTCAATTTTTGTACATATTTTACAGTTTTTAATTCATTTTATGCAAAATAGACTTTTTCAGGATATTGTGTTTTCATCGCATGAAGCAGTTCCTCATTAAGATCAAGAAGCAGTTTTATTTTGTGCCCGTCTTCCCGGATGATCATTGTATAATAAGGAGTATCTTCATCATAAGAGGTATAATCGTATTTTTTCAGCTTCTCCGTTCCACCATTCTTTTTGTACCTTGCAACACTTTCATGCCAGTGCGGTGCCACTGTCTCCAGATTACTCAGTTCCAGTATATGAGCTGTTTTGCGATACTTCTTGCCATAGATCACATCTATTTCAAACTGACCGTTTTCCATCATGTATTCATAATCCTTCTGACTGAATATATCAAAGACAAAATACAGCCCCGCAAGCAGAAATCCCGGAAGCATAAATGCCTGGGAAATCGTGATTCCCATAACCACAAAAAGCACTGCAAAAATAATCATTACCACACACAGGACTCCGGACATACTCTTTTTCTTTCTTGATACCTGCTCCACAATCTTATAGTTCATAACTTTTTTACCATCCTTCCTCTGAATGAATATCGAAATCCAAAAGCTGCTGTTCATAATTCTCCGGCCGTTTTCTCCATTCAACCGGAGTCACTCCCATTATCTGTCTGAAGTTCCGGTTAAACGTTGAATTGGTCGTGAAACCACATTTGTGCGCAATATCTGCCACCGGTATATCTGTTTTCTGCAGAAATTCACAGGCAGTATGAATCCGCACAGAATTAATATACTCCAAAGGACTTACTTTCATATGCGATGTAAATACTCTTCTGAAATGAGTTTCACTGATGTGACAGATTTTCGCCAGGTCCTCAATCCGAATGTCCTCCATATAGTGATAAGAAACAAAATCCAGTACACGGGTGATCATATTTGTAAGTTTCCCTGTTTCCTCTTCCACCCTGTCTTCCGGTGAAACCCGGTTCAGTCTGGCAATTTCTACTAGTAATGCCGCAAGAACTCCACTGGATTCTTCAATATAAAATTCTTCTCCCTCACGCATGATATTCATGATCTTAAGAATTTTTGCAGCTATAGAGGGGGACTCATTCTCTTTCAGAAATAAAGCCTTAGAATATATTCTCTGAATCATTTTTTCAGCCTTTACCGGATTGTTCAGAAATTTTTTCATGAAACCTTCCACATCTATGAAAAGATACTCCCATTTACTGACCGTACCCAGATCACTGTTAGTCGTATGAGCATAATTGGGTGGAATCACCGTAAATTCTCTTCCCGAAAACCGCATTTTAGCCTCACCAAACGCCATAACTCCATCCCCTTCGTAACAGAAACCAATCTCCAGATAATTATGAAAATGAAGATAATCCACATCATTTCCATAATTCTGAACCCACTTCTGTCCCAGAAGAGCCAGGATCGGACTTCCGGCAGGCATCTGATAATAACGGAATTCCATCTTCGGTTTTTTTCTCTTCTTTGCCATACAGTCACCTCATTTTCTGTTCTGTATTTTCACAATATGATTTTACCAGTTTTTTATATATTTTTCGATATTTTTGTACATTTTTTAATAAAAACATACAAAAATACCTGGCAGACTACTTTGTATAATCTGTCAGGTATCCCTTTTCCATATCTGTTATTATCAATCTTTTTATTCACAGGCTCATGGCTGAACCCGAATAATTTTGACTGATAGCAGTTCTATACATACCTCTGGTATCACTTTATTTTCTTCTGATTCCACACTGGATTGCATCTGTCGGACAGACTTTGCGGCATCTTCCACAGCGGATACATTCCGGACTGTTGGAGTTTTCCACAGGGTCTACGATCATCTGGCAGGCTTTTGCACATTTTCCGCATTTTATACACTTATCCTTATCCACTCTGTATTTATACAGGGACACAGGATTAAATACGGAATAAAGTGCTCCCAAGGGACAGATATATTTACAAAACGGACGGTAGATTAAAATGGAAAGAATGATTGTTATGACAAGGATCACATTCTTCCATATGTACAGCCAGCCCAGTGCACTACGCATGGATTTATTCAGAAGTACCAGTGGCAGTCCGCCCTCCAGTGTTCCTGCCGAGCAGATAAGCTTACAGAAGTACGGTGCACCCTGTCCCATAATATCCACCAGAAACAATGGAAGCAGGATCACAAATACTGCAAAAATCACATATTTCAGCTTACGAAGCAGCTTGTCGCCTTTGAATGTGCGGATTTTCTTAGGAAACGGAATCTTATTCAGCAGATCCTGAATCAATCCGAAGGGACAGAGAAAACCGCAGATCAGCCTTCCCACCATAGCTCCGATGAAGATAAGAAATCCCACCACATAATAAGCCATTTTGAAATTCCAGCTCCCTATCACAGCCTGAAGAGAACCGATAGGACAGGCACCAACAGCACCGGGGCAGGAATAGCAGTTCAGGCCCGGAACACAGGCATTTTTCAATTTGCCTGTGTAAATTTTGCCTGTGACAAAGCCGGTAACATGACTGTTTGTAATGAACGCCCACAGTGCCTGGATTCCGTGGCGGGGCCACTCATTGATCTTCATATTTTTTGTGTTTTTGTTTCTTATTACTTTTGTTATCGCTTGTTCTTTTTATTACTCATTGATTAATTTATTTTCTTTCTATTCATATCTTATCCACAGACTTATCTTATGACAATGTTTCAGTCAGACGGATATTTGCAATCTCCGCAGGGGAACTTACCTGATTCTGTTAAATCATCCAATTCCCACACATTCCATACAGATATTAATGGCTTTTGTAAACACCACTGCCAGCTCTCCGCGGGAAATTCCATATCCCATAAAGCAGGCTCCCACAAGCATAAGAATCACAGCCGGCCATTTACTGTTCCATATTTTGCTGGTTTTTAATTTATTCATTTATTTTCCCTCTGTGACATTCGCCAGCTCTTTTTCCACAATCTCTTTCCACTCGTCCAGACTGTGGCTTCCGGAGTAAGTCTCGCCTACAATATTTCCGTTCTTATCAACAAAGAAAGTTTCCGGGAAAGCGGAGATTCCATTAAGACGTCCGTTCATCATTCCGGAATCCGGGATCAGGAATGGATAGGATGCCTTTGTTTTCTTCTGAAGTACCTGAGCCTTTTTCACTGCTTCCTCATCCTGCTTTCCACCACTGCCTACTGTATCCAGTGTCACGCCTACTACTCCCACACCTTTATCCTTCATCTCCTGATAAAGTTTCTCCAGATCAGGAATCTCATTGACACATGGAGAACACCAGGTGGTGAAAATATTTACCATAGTCAGATCATATTTGCTGAAGATATCCTGTGTGTAAGTTTTTCCATCAACTCCTGTTGTTTCAAATTTACCTACATTTGTTCCTTCAGTCGCCTCTGTACTATCAGAAGTATCCTGTGGCTGGTCAAATGCAGAGAGCATCTGGAAAGGAGTCATTTCTGTAAGTGTTACCTCAATCCCCTCCACGTCCTTTAACAGATCTGCATCCGCATCCTTGTTTGTGCTGAGATAATATTTATATTTGCCATCACTGCTGGTGCCCAGTTCTTTATGCTCTGTGCAGCCGGTAATCCTATCCAGATCTTTCTGGGATTCCTCATCATACATTCCGATCACACCTACTCTGCTGAGACTTTTCAGCCAGTCGTCATATCCGGTGCCCATCTTATCCACCTCTGCATCCTTCTGCTCATCTGTCAGGGTGCACCAGCTTGCTGTAGCATATGTGACTGCATCTGCATTGTCATTCCATCTCTCATCTGTAAACATGGAAATGTTCTTCTTCTCCATCTGCCCTTTCAGATCTTTGGAAATCCCTAATTTCATTCCAAGGAATGGATATTCATAAGTATCCTGTGCCGGCTGAGCAATCTCTGACGGTTTGAAGGATCCTGCGATCAGACCTTCGGAAGCTGCCACACTGCCATCTTCTGCTGCCTGAGCATCCTTTCCATCCATCTGAACCGCACCTGCACCGGCTTCCTCTGCAGGCACTGAAAGAGTTTCCTCTGCATGTGCAGTTACAATACCTCCCATAGATGTCACACTTAATACACCTGCTGCAAAAATCGCCATTAATCTCATTCTTCTGTTTTTCATTATAAGTAAGCTCCCTTCATTTTTTACTGCTATGATTTTTATATTACTTTTAAGCCAAGCCGATAAAAACATACACTTCTCTACCTGCTCCTAACCAAATAACTGCTTCACAGTTTAATTGGTTAATTCCTTATGTCTGTCTGCAGATCTGGATTTCATCCCCGCATAACAGGCATCGTTTTATTGATATGCACACATTATAGCATCTGAGAAATAAAATCTGTGTTAAGAAAATAACTTTTTTCGAATTTTATTTCATGGCCAGTCACAGATGAATCTGAAACTTATTAAAAGAACTTTATAATCGGATATTTTAGAGGATTGCTATAATATGAAACATTTTCTTTTTTTTACACGAATTTTATACTTCGTGTGCTATGATAAAATTGATAATATATCAGAGTCAAAATTTTAACCGAATCAAGTAAGTCCCCTGCGGGGGTTGCGAATATCCGCTTGACTCGTACAAACGCAAAATATCTTCTGGCCTTTTGACTTTGATATTATAAAACTATGAAACCGGAAATTCAAAAAGGAGACTATTATGCACATTTTAATTATAGAAGACGAAGAACAGCTCTGCCGTTCCATGGCAGAGGGGCTCCGCATGGACGGATACGAAACAGATACCTGCTTTGACGGGGAAGAGGGATTGGAATTATGTATGACAGAGAATTACGACCTGATCCTTCTGGATCTGAACCTGCCAGGAATTGACGGTCTGGAAATCCTGCGTCAGTTCCGTACCTTCAATACCAATACTCCTGTTCTCATACTCTCCGCAAGAGTACAGATTCAGGATAAGGTGGAAGGTCTGGATCTGGGAGCCAACGATTACCTTACCAAGCCATTTCATTTCGAGGAACTGGAAGCCCGCATCCGCAGCCTCACCCGCCGTAAATTTATCCAGGAGGATGTCTGCCTGAGATGCAGCCGCATTACCTTTGACACACGCACAAGAGAAGCCAGTGTAGATGGCACACCCCTGGCTCTCACCAGAAAAGAAAGCGCACTTCTGGAATACTTTCTGCTTCACCGCAACCGAATCATCAGCCCTGAGGAAATGATCGAGCATCTCTGGGACGGCAGCGTAAACAGCTTCAGTAACTCCATCCGGGTGCACATTTCTTCCTTAAGAAAAAAACTGAGAACTGCCCTTGGATATGATCCTATACAGAATAAGATCGGACAAGGATATATTATGGAGGACTAAATCTATGAAATTTTATTCAGAAAAACTTTCCCCCCGCAGGCTCTCTCTCCAGTGGCGGCTCACATTGCTGATCTCCGGGCTGGTTATCACAGCCTGTGCACTGATGTATTTCTTCATCAGCCGTTCTGCTGTGACCGGTCTGGAAGGGATCTCCGACTATGTAGTTCTGGTCACCCCCGATAATTCAAACCCGATCTCCATCAATGTAGATCCAAAAATCCTCATCCCTGATCTGGAAAACCAGATCCAGAATACCAAAAACAACTTTCTGTTCCAGAGCATGATCGCCACAGGTATCATTATTCTTCTCAGCAGTATCTGTACCTGGTTTGTCACCAGAAGAGCCCTGACCCCTCTGCGCAGATTCAGCGACAGGATCCGCCAGGTACAGGCACAGAATCTGTCTGAACCGCTGGAAGTCCCACTCTCAGAGGATGAGATCTCACGTCTGACCAGATCCTTTAATGACATGCTTGCCCGTCTGGACAATGCCTTCTCTGCACAGAAACAGTTTGTGGCAAGTGCAGCACATGAGCTTCGCACACCCTTAGCTGTAATGCAGACAAATCTGGAAGTTTTTTACAAAAAACCGGAACACGCACCCCGGGAATATGACAGGCTTTTCACCATGCTTCAGGAACAGACCGGACGACTTTCCCATCTTGCGGAAATCCTGCTGGACATGACAGGTCTTCAAACAGTAGAGCGTTCTGACACTATTTCCCTTGCAGCACTCACAGAAGAGGTTTTCTGCGATCTGGATCCGGTTGCAGACAAGCATCAGATCCGGCTTATTCAGACAGAAGGTGACTGTACTGTTACAGGCAGCTATATCCTTCTGTACCGGGCAGTCTATAATCTGGTTGAAAAATGCAATCAAATATAACCGGCCTTCCGGTTCCGTTACTGTAAGCATTCATTCTGCAGAATCTGCAGTCCTGGAGGTAACTGACACAGGCATCGGTATCTCCCCTGAAAATCAGGAAAAAATCTTTGATCCCTTCTACCGTGTGGACAAATCCCGTAGCCGCGCCATGGGCGGTGCAGGTCTGGGGCTTGCTCTTGTAAGCGAGATTGCCAGACAGCACAACGGCCAGGTAAAAGTAACCCAGAGCAGCGAAAAAGGCAGTACCATTGCCCTGATACTGCCTGAATCAACTGACTATTGATTTTTTCTCTTATTTATTTTTTTCCAGAATCTGAATTAGTTTCTGTGTATCTTCCATAGTAGTAGCCCAGCTTGTGGCAAAGCGGATCACAGAGTGTGTCTCATCATACTTCTCCCAGAATCCGAACTCCACATCCTGGGCTATTTTTTTCATTACCTCATTGGACACAATACAGAAGATCTGATTGGTGGGAGTATCCAGAGAAAGCTGATATCCATATTTCTTCAGTGCATCCTTGATCTGCTCTGCAGCTTCCATTGCAGGTTTGCCGATCCGCAGGTACAGCCCGTCCGTAAACAGCTCACCAAACTGGATTCCTGCGATCCGTCCCTTGGCAAGCAATGCTCCATGCTGCTTGATGATCGTAAAAAAATGAGGAATCCGTCCTTTCTGCGGTATAACCACTGCTTCTCCAAACAATGCTCCGCATTTGGTTCCTCCAATGTAAAATACATCGCTAAGTTCTGCCAGATCAGTGAGAGTCACATCATTCTCCGGGCTTGCCAGTGCATAGGCAAGGCGGGCGCCATCCACATAAAGGGGAAGATGATTTTCCCGGCAGACTTTGCTGAGAGCTGCTAATTCTTCTCTGGAATACAGGGTACCATATTCTGTTGGCTGGGAAATATATACCATCCCGGGCATTACCATATGCTCATAATTGGCATCATCATAGAAATCCTTCACCAACTTCTCAATCTGCTGTGCAGAGATTTTTCCATCTTTCTGCGGTACTGTCAGAACCTTATGTCCACCAAATTCAATAGCGCCAGATTCATGGGTTGCAATATGACCTGTATCCGCAGCCACAACTCCCTGATAGGATTTCAAAAGTGCATCGATCACTGTGGCATTGGTCTGTGTTCCGCCAACCAGCAGGAATACTTCTGCCTCCGGCGCATTGCAGGCTTTTCTGATCTTTTCTTTCGCATCTTCTGTATATGGATCCTGACCATAGCCCACTGTTTTCTCCAGGTTTGTCTCCATCAGCTTCTTCATGATCGCAGGATGCGCACCTTCCATGTAGTCACTGGCGAAATATAAACGTGATTCTGTATTTTCCATTTTTATCGTTATGTCCTTTCACTGCACTATTTGCGCATTTGATTTTTTATTCATAGCTTCTGTTCTGTACCGGAACGCTATTCATTCTGTTACTCTATTTTCTTAGCATTTCTCCCATCTGCTCTTCTGACTTTCACAGATGGAGTTCCACTGACAATTCCCACAGATTTCTTTCCTCTTTCCTGATGCCAGGATTTTCTTTTGAACAACATCTGTAAAATCATCAAATTCCATGATCTGTCCATTCTCCAGGCCGCATAGTTCCAGCACTGCATTGTCATATGCTTCTACAAGTGAAAAGGAAGAACAGCATCCTTTTTCATTATTGGGACAGGCAGAACAGATCTCGTCTGTATCTGCATGAAGCTGTATCTTTGCTCCCTTCTGGAAAATATCCAGCATTTCCTGCATATGTGCGGAAAATCCATCACTGTATCCCTCACCCTTGAAATATGCAAGGCACATTCCATGGTGAGGGCGTAGTGGAATATTTTTTATAAAAGACATCTTTGTGCACCCTTCTCCTTAATTTTTAACATATTGGATACTTTTAACACAAAGCGTTTTTATTGACAACTTTTTTATTTTATAGTTTACAATCCGATAATTCTATATACTGATCGGATTTCATCAGACTTACTGGATAAAATCAGAAAAATCCTTTTTACTTTTTCTTCATTTACCAGCCTTAGCTACCCTCATATTATAAAGAAAGGTACCCAATGATGCCAGAATAATCAGCACATATCCTGTAAAGCTGTACTTATCCGGAATCTCTCCAAACAGGATAAATCCCAGCATCGTAGCAAAAATAATCTGCGAGTAATCAAAGATGGAAATCTTCCCTGCAGGTGCATAGGTGTATGCAGCCGTAATCGTAAACTGTCCACCCGCAGCGAATAATCCTGCCATCAGCAATGTCACAAGCTGTTTCATACTCATGGATGTGAAATGGAACAACATCCAGGGTACAACCGACAAGCAGGAGAAAAATGAAAAATAAAACACGATAACCGGTCCCTTCACTCCGTGAGTTCCCAGTACACGCACCATCGTATACGCAATTCCTGCTCCCAGTCCACCGCAGACTCCTATCAGTGCCGGAACAAGTGCCGCATTCTGAAATCCCGGTTTCACTACAAATAAACATCCGATAAATGCCAGCGCAACACACGCAGCCTGCGCCGGTCTGATCTTTTCCTTTAACAAAAGGAATGAAAAAATAATCGCAAAAAACGGAGACAATTTATTCAGAATCGATGCATCTGCCACCAACAGATGATCAATGGCATAAAAGTTACACAGAATCCCCAGTGTCCCGCACACACAACGCAGGATCAGCGGTCCCCAGTATTTCTTATCCACCTTCGGCACTGTACGATTTTTACAGAGAATCACCGCTGCAAACACAGCCGCCACCAGATTCCGGAAGAAACTCTTCTCCACAGACGGCAGATCACCTGCCAGACGTACGCTCACATTCATACAAGCAAAGAAAAACGCCGACAGGATGATCATTATCATACCCTTTATGTAATTTTCCTGTTTCATCAGATTTAACCTGCCTTTCTGTCCATGCAGACAGCTTCTTTTTATCATATGCTGTCTGTCATCTACCTGTTAATCATAGCACGGACAATCGTTTTAGTACAAATAGATTTTTTATTTCAATTCGTCCTAAACCCTGATATACTATAAGAGCTGTCGAACCTCCAGCAGAAAGGAGGTGAGTTTCATGGAAGAAATTCTCGTCACATTTCTTGTCTCTGTTTTAGCAGGCGTAGTTAGCTACTACATATGCAAATGGCTGGACAGCAGACGCTAGACATCAACAGCCCAAACGGAACAGCTCACCGTAACGAGCAAGAAAGCCCTCAGAGCTGCAACTCTGAGGGCTTTTATTTCTTTAGGTCGCTTCATGGAATCTCGTCACATTCCTTAGCTACTGTTAGTATATGCTGAAAAAATAAAAGTCAACTTAAAAATAATATTAGGTAGTGTAAATTTACTGTAGGAAATTTACACTACCCTGCTTTTACATCCCATTGACTTTTCCAAAAGCTTGTGTTACTCTAAAGCGTGTTTGAAAATTGTAACGCACATCTTGCGTAAAGCATTTTTCAAATACGCTCTAACAAAAGAAAATCTGCATAATGGATAATAACAACGGGAGCCTGTGGGACAGGCTGAGAGGAAGATAGATCTTCGACCGCACCTGATATGGATAATGCCAGCGTAGGGACTGTATTTGTATATTAAAATCTGCCAGTGTGTTATTCCGGCAGATTTTTTTGCAGGATTTTATCTGCTTCCTGCACAACTGATAATGTCTGCTTCGGCAGACCAAATCTTAATTTCAAGGAGGTTCATTATTATGAACACAGACAGATCAAAAACACTCAGAATGGTCATGCTCGCCATGATGGTTGCCATCGGCGTTGTCATCTCACCTATTCTGAGAATCGAGGGTATGTGCCCTACTGCACACCTGATAAACATCGTCTGTTCCGTACTTCTGGGACCGTGGTATTCATTGCTTTGTGCCACTCTCATCGGAATCATCCGAATGATGTTTATGGGTATCCCGCCACTTGCACTGACAGGTGCCGTATTCGGCGCATTTTTATCAGGCGTTTTCTACCGCGCTTCTCATGGAAAGATTATCTGCGCAGTGATCGGTGAAATCTTCGGAACCGGTATCATCGGCTCTCTGGTTTCCTATCCTGTAATGGCATTTCTTATGGGCAGAAGCGGACTGAACGCATTTTTCTATACACCAATGTTTCTGGCAGCAACCTGCATGGGCGGCACCATTGCCTATTTCTTCCTGAAAGCATTAAGTCACGCAGGAATGCTTGCCAAATTTCAGCAAAGCCTTGGAGCAAAAGTATATGATCATAAATCAGACAAATCCCAGACAATTGACCAGAGCAGCCCAACCGCTGATTCACTGCATCACTAATCCGATTTCTATTCATGACTGTGCGAATATTATTCTGGCGGCCGGAGGCCGCCCGATCATGGCAGAACATCCGGCAGAAGTAGCTGAGATCACCAGAAGCTCTCATGCACTGGCACTGAATCTTGGAAATATCACTGATGCACGTATGAAATCCATGCCGGAATCTCTGAAAACTGCTGCCAGTCTCCATATCCCTGTTATGCTTGATCTGGTAGGAACTGCCTGCAGCAATCTGCGCTATGAATTCGCACAGAAGCTTATGAACATCCACATGCCTGAACTCCTAAAAGGAAATATGTCTGAACTTCTTGCCATGTCCGGACAGACCGCACATGCAATCGGAATTGACGCAGGCGTACAGGATGTACTTACAGATGCCAATCGTTCCCATCTGAAAGAACTTTTCCAGGAAAAAGCTTCCCGGTGGAATACCACACTTCTTATCACAGGCAAGGAAGATATGATCGTCTCTGCCAGTAAATGTGAATTTATTACAAATGGCACTCCTGCCATGTCACAGATTACAGGAACCGGATGTATGCTTGGAATGATCTGTGCCACCTATCTGGCAGTTACAGACCCATTTACAGCTGCCGTCTCAGCAGCCAGAGAATTTGGCACAGCAGGAGAAAGAGCAGAGAAAAACAGCTCCGGACCCGGAAGCTTCCAGACAGAGCTGTTCGATCAGTTTTACAATCTTTTATAAAAAAGTTCCCGTCAGACAATATGGACAATTTCTTCCATATCGTCTGCGGGAATTTTTTTATACTATTTCCGCACTGCGCATCTTTCCCAGTTCTCGTCTCGCAAACACAATCGCCAACGCAAATGCCGCTGCATCTGCGATTGGTCCTGCATACATCACTCCATCAATTCCCATAAACAACGGGAAGATAATAATCAATGGCAGAAGAAAAATCACCTGCCGTGTCAGAGACATTACAATACCCAGCTTCGCCATACCGATAGAAGTAAAGAAACCGGATGATACCGGCTGGATACCGTTTGCAAAGGTCATAAACATAAATATTTTCAGATAACGCTCTGCAAACTGAAAATACAGATTACTTCCTGTTCCGAAGATACCCACGATCTGGTGTGGAAATATCTGGAAACAGAAAAAGAATATCGTTGCAATTACTGTACAGGCAGTTACAGAATAACGGTATGCCTGTCGTACTCTGTCATATTTCTTTGCTCCGTAATTAAATCCCCAGATTGGCTGACTGCCCTGAGTAATTCCGATACAGATTGCCATAAATACCTGATTAACTTTAGAAATAACCCCAACACAGGCAATTGGAATATCACTTCCATATACAGAATTTGCTCCGTAATAACGCAGAATATTATTCAATACAATCTGCACGATTGCCATTGCAATCTGATTAATACAGGAAGCAAGTCCCAGAGAAATAATTGCCCCCAGATATGACAGTTTCGGTTTCAGCATCTCACCGGACAGATACATTTTTCGGAACTTACAAAAATACACAATTACCAGAACTCCGGAAGCAACCTGTCCGATCACTGTTGCCCATGCAGCACCTTTAATCCCCCATCCAAATCCAAAAATAAACAGCGGATCCAGAATAGTATTAATAATCGCACCTATCATAATGCAGACCATAGAATAAGTCGGACTTCTGTCTGCTCTGACCACATGATTCCCGCCGACAGACAAAATATAAAATGGAAGTCCAAATGCAGTAATACCTGTATAATCAACAGCATAAGGCATAACATCTGCAGTTGCCCCGAACAATGTCAGAAGTGGTTTCAGGAACATCAGTACAATCACAGCAAGTATCAGACCACTGATTGCCAGTGACGACAACGCAGTACCTGCAATCCCGCTGGCTTTCTTCTCCTGTCCTGCCCCCATTTCCAGATTATAATTTGATGCACCGCCAATTCCCAAAAGCAATGCCAGCGCAGTTGCGACCGTTGTAACAGGAAACGCCACATTTGTAGCTGCATTTCCCAGCATCCCCACACCCTGTCCAATAAAAATCTGATCCACGATATTGTACATCGCACTGACCAGCATACTGATGATCGCAGGAATCGCAAACTTCGCGATCAATCCACCTACCGGTGCTATACCAAGCGGATTCTGTGCCTGCGAATTTATCTCCTGCGTACTTTGATTATCTTTTTCCAAGTAAACTCCATCCTCTCTCTACATATTCGATATAATTTCTGTCACTGCTATTTTGTAATAAAACACTTTTCAGGATAATCTCTATTATTTCCCTGCCCCACTATACCGTATCATTTACTTTAACATTTATTCTCTTTCCCTGCAACGTAAAAAGCATACCGACTCTTTCTGAATTTCTCAAAAGTTTACATACTTTTTGTCCTTTTTCTATCCGGTATCTCCTTGGAATCATTCCATATCGCTTCTTAAACTGCCGGAAAAAATAACTCTGGTTTTTATAACCGACACCCAGAGAAATTTCTTCAATAAACAAATCTGTCTGCCTCAACTGTCGCTTTTCATGGCTTTAGAATAACAAAAATAAGGACAGTTTTTCAGATTCTTATTAGACTGAAAAACTGTCCTTATTTTCTATTTATATCTCTACACCGAACAACTGCTCTGCAGTTTCGGTTAAAACCGCGTAGGTTTATTCACATACTTTGCCTTATACTTAGAATACACAATCGTCTGGTCCTTATACAGTCCATAGTATCCTGAAGCCGCATAACTGATAGAAACAGCAATCAGATAAAAAGGAACTCCCTTAAATCCAAACATTTCAAATGCGATCAGAATTGATGTGATCGGGCAGTTTGTCACTCCACAGAATACCGCCGTCATTCCACATGCAGCACAGATAGATGGCGAAAATCCCAGCCAGTTTCCCATCACACATCCTAATGTAGCTCCTATACAGAACGAAGGAACAATTTCCCCGCCTCGGAATCCTGCACGCATTGTCAATGCAGTCAGTACCAGTTTCCAGAAGAAGTCCAGAGGTCTTGCCTGTCCTTCCTCCACTGCCTTCTCAATCAGCTCTGCACCTGCGCCCATATAATCTGAAGTTCCCAGAAGTAATGTAATTCCAATCACCAGACAGGATCCCACAACTACACGCACATATGGATTCTTAAACCACCTTCCATATGCTCCGGCAACTCCATTCAGCACCATACAGAATACAATACTAATCACTGCACATCCAACAGCGATAGCACCCATTTTCAAACCCGTTTCAATAGTCAGCTTCGGAATATCCACTACATGAAAAGTCTCCGGTGTAACTCCCATTCCTGCCGCAAATCCGGATGCAACCAGGGAAGCAATCATACAAGGCATCAAAGCTGTATAATACATCACTCCTACACTGACTACCTCCAATGCAAAAACAGCTGCAGCCATCGGTGTTCCAAACAATGCAGAGAATGCTGCACTCATACCACACATAACAATTACATGTCGGTCTTCCTCATCCAGATGAATCCAACGTCCAAGCTGATTGGCAATACTTCCACCAAGCTGTATTGCCGCACCTTCACGTCCTGCAGAGCCACCTGCCAGATGCGTAAGTGCTGTAGAAATGAAAATCAGAGGTGCAGATAAAATCGGCACATCGTCCTGTGATCTCACAGTAGAAAGCACCTGATTCGTACCTCCATCATCCTTACCAAATTTCTCATACAGGTATACAATGATTAATCCCATCACCGGAAGCAGATAGAACATCCATTCATTTTCTTCCTGCAATTTGTCACACTCTTCAGCACAAAAGAAAACAGTGTACTCGCCGCTCCTGTAATACATCCTACAAGTACCGCGATCATCAGCCATTTTACAAGATTTCCCACATCACGCTGAATCTCACTACTATAATATTGAAGCTTTTTTTTCAGTAAGCTTTTCGCTTCCGTACTTTGTTCTTCCGTGTCATTCTCCTGATCTGCACGCTTTTCCTCTTTCTCCATTTCCCCCTCTTACCTTTCCTTATTATTTTACATACAAATTTGCTATTTCTATTTTAGCATACATTTTCCATATCTGCCAGAAAGATAAGACAGAGAAAATAAAGGTTATTGGAATTATATGTTACTGTTCACTCCGTTCACAGTAACGTAGCCAAAATTCATTCCAGATTGCCTGCGGCAATGGAATTTTGGCTTGTATGTCTCGGGATTTTGGCATATTCATGCCAAAACACCTCGCGGAATAGTGGTGTGTGAACAGTAACAATTATATTACTGCTCACTCAGGCGTAGATTCACAATTGTATCCGATAACTTACTTAATTCGTTTAAAATGCAGTACATATATTAACGTTTTTCCCAACGTCTTCCTTCTCTGCAAAAGGTCCGGGAATTACCTTGGCACCTCTGTGTCCTCCAAAGTAATCGGTATCAAATGTTATCGGTGTTCCATCCGGATTTTCGAAGAATTCTTCCGGCTCAAAAGCTTTTCCCAAAACTTCTGTATTGATCATACGTCCGGAGAAATCTTCAAGAATCTCATATATATTTGTATCCAGGAAATATTTTCCGTCTTTCTCTGTTAATTCTACCTTCACATTCTCAGAAGAAACGAACCCATTTTTCTCATGTTTCCATGCCTTTGCACCATCAAGATAAACATTTCCTTCACTCCATACCGGTAAATGATCAAAATGAACTGATTCCAGTTTCTTCATATCTGCAGGTTTTGTAAAATCAAACTGTGAAATCCATTCATCATACGTTGGATACTCATCAAACATCCAGGTTCCGACTTTTCTGTTTTCAGAATCAAATCCATCATCAGAATCATGCATTGTAATAAAATCTTCTGAAGGCCATTTCTGGACGAAAATATTATTATAGAAACGATCATCTCCATGAAGTATAGTCATAAATCCCATAACCTCTGTACGATGAGGCATATGATATGGTGTATAACGCCAACTGGTTCCTTCGCCTACACAAGTTAAAGCACCGCAGATCAGATTATGTACCATAGCAACACCCTGAGTAGCAAAACGCAGGCTGGCATCTGATAAAAGGATATTGTTATCAATAAGAGTAGGACCATGACCTACTTCAACAAAAATATCCTGGCACATCATACCACCTTTCAACTGTTTAGCAAATGCCGGACGCTGATTGTCATGGAGCAGGTTCTGAGAAAGTCGTGTACCCTGAGCTTCCCAATCACACCAGATTCCCATAGTACAATGATGAATATGATTTCTTCTCATAATAACATCAATTGCAGCATGCATTTTAATTCCGGCAATTTCTGCTCCGCCCAATTCCATCATATTGTTGATATGGTGAATATGATTATCCTCAATAATACTGAATACACCACCCATACGCCCGATAATACCACCCTGCTCACAGTGGTGGATATTGTTTCGGCGGATAATATGACTTCCTACTTTTTCCTTAAGCCAGCCATGATACTGTCCACGGCATACCGCGTCTCTTTCCATTTGAGTTGGACTCTTAACATATTTATTAGTAAAATAATGATCATTTTCCGGATCATAATATTTTCCAAGAGAAATTCCTGCACATTTGCTGTTAGAAATTTCGCAGTCCTCAATGATCCATCCTTTACTCCAGTGAGGCCCGATCATGCCATCCTGATAAGCTGCAGGCGGTGCCCAGGTAGTTGCTGCTTTTGTAACTACGAAACCACTGACTGTGATATATCCAACACCTGTTTTTGATGGCATAAAGCATTCACGGCGTACATTAATTTCTACATTTTCCTCATTTGGATCTGCTCCATGAAAATTCGCATAAATTACTGTCTCATCTTTTTCCTGATCCTGTTCTGTGTACCATTTATAAGTAGATTCCTCCGGAACCCAACTACACTCATAAACCTCGGCTTTAATACATTCCTCTACACTTCCAGCCTCATAAAGTGCTCGGTTATTAAGATATACACATCCTGTATGTTTGTCAGCTTTAGCAAAATACCAGTCTCCATATACCATAGTTGTATATGGATTATAGTTGCCAAAAAGACTGTTCGCAACACGGCATACCCATACGTTTTCCTTATAAGGAACCCATGACTGAATTCGTTCTGCTCCGGTAATAACTGCCCCAAGAGGCTCTACACTCCTGTAAGTAATTCTGGCATCCTCTCTACCCGCATGAACAGGATCTACATATTCCCGATAAACTCCAGGAGCTACCCAAACTTCATCCCCCGGCTGTGCAATTTTTGCTGCATCATTAATATGACGAAACGGCATCTGTTCTGTACCATTACCATCATGACCAGCATTTACATTTACATAAATCTTCATGAAAAACCCTCCCATATATGTTTCTATTATAGCAGTCCTCGTAAATAATGCATTTAAGACAGTTCAGCATGATTTCACACTCTGATGGGCTAGATTAAGATGTATTATTTTAGAGGATTAATAGATTCTATAAATCTTGCTTATAATTTTAAAACCCATTTTCCTGCAAGACAATATATTTTTAATCCCACTTTCTATAATTTTCTATGTAAATGGTCAGAAGTTTCAGACATTCCTTTCTATAGATTTTTGCACACAAAAAACCAGCTAGATGATAGCTGGTTTTTACTGTACCTTCAAAACTACATACATGTTGACATTTCCTTGAGATTCATTCTTCCTGCGATTCTTGGTCAAGCCCTCACCCGATTAGTAACAGTCAGCTCCATGCATTGCTGCACTTCCACCTCTGCCCTATCTACCTCGTCGTCTTCAAGGGGGTTTACTTCTTTCGAATGGGATATCTCATCTTAAGGGGGGCTTCACGCTTAGATGCCTTCAGCGTTTATCCCTTCCGGGCTTGGCTACTCGGCCGTAGACTTGGCAGTCTAACCGATGCACCAGCGGCCCGTCCATCCCGGTCCTCTCGTACTAAGGACAGCTCCTCTCAGATATCCTACGCCCACGCCGGATAGGGACCGAACTGTCTCACGACGTTCTGAACCCAGCTCGCGTACCGCTTTAATGGGCGAACAGCCCAACCCTTGGGACCTACTACAGCCCCAGGATGCGATGAGCCGACATCGAGGTGCCAAACCACTCCGTCGATGTGAACTCTTGGGAGTGATAAGCCTGTTATCCCCAGGGTAGCTTTTATCCGTTGAGCGATGGCATTCCCACTTAATACCACCGGATCACTAAGCCCTACTTTCGTACCTGCTCCACCCGTCGGTGTCGCAGTCAAGCTCCCTTCTGCCTTTGCACTCTTCGAATGGTTTCCGTCCATTCTGAGGGAACCTTTGGGCGCCTCCGATACCCTTTCGGAGGCGACCGCCCCAGTCAAACTCCCCGTCTGGCATTGTCCCACCGCCGGGTCACGGCGGCTGGTTAGAAACCCAATACTGCAAGGGTGGTATCCCAACAGCGGCTCCATGGCAACTGGCGTTACCATCTCCTAGCCTCCCACCTATCCTGTACATGCAATACCGAGTCCCAGTACCAGACTGGAGTAAAGCTCCATGGGGTCTTTCCGTCCTGGCGCAGGTAACCAGCATCTTCACTGGTACTTCAATTTCACCGGATGCATTGTCGAGACAGCGCTCAAATCATTACGCCTTTCGTGCGGGTCGGAACTTACCCGACAAGGAATTTCGCTACCTTAGGACCGTT
>ENA-OQOA01000142-OQOA01000142.1-human-gut-metagenome-genome-assembly--contig:-NODE-142-length-40384-cov-3.113794_pt1 | contig 40384 bp, 44 predicted proteins | sample MGYA00242633_ERZ504888 | MGnify/ENA primary metagenome ERZ504888 (study PRJEB26092, sample SAMD00036372) | human gut metagenome | host: Homo sapiens | study: EMG produced TPA metagenomics assembly of...
ATATGCGGATAATGCGCTTTATGCCATATATACTCAAAACTCCGCTTTTGCAGAGAGCCTTTATCCCTGCCCGAACCGTCGGGGCGGTAACCCAAAACAATTCGCAGATTTCCCACTCGGTCATGGCGGTTGCACCTATATCGCTCGGCAGGGAGATATTGCCCTGCCCGTCCATCGTGATAATGTTCCTTTCTTCTTTCATCGGTATTCTGCTTTTAATTAGATGGCTCGGCAGATATTCTTCTCCATATCCTCCAACTTGTGCGACAGGGTTTTCCATGTCTTGGCTTATCTTCTGGGCGGTGATTTTGGCGTAAATTTGGGTGGTTTTTATGTTCGTGTGCCCCAAAAGACGGCTTACGGTTTCGATGGGTACGCCGTGCGATAAAAGCACGGTCGTGGCGTTCGTGTGTCTTGCAACATGGTAGGTCAAACGCACCTTGAAACCGCATTGTCTACCTATATCTTTGAGTATCTTGTTACAATTGCCGTTACTCGGAACGGGGAAAACATGACCGTCCCGAGCCAGTCCCTTGTACTTCTCGATGATACGCTTGGGAACATCCAAAAGGCGGATGTTCGATTCGGTGTTGGTTTTCTTTCTTCGGGTGATTATCCAAAGATTGCCGTCGAAGAATGTTTGCAGGCGGTCGGTAGTGAGGTTCTTCACATCCGAATACGCCAAACCCGTAAACACCGAAAAGACGAACAAGTCCCGTACAAGCTCGTGGGTGGCGTTCTTCATCGGTGCGTCCATGAGCGTCTGTATCTCCGTTTGGGTGAGGTAGCCCCTATCCACGCTTTCGGGAGAGTTGATATATCCTGCAAAGGGATTAAAGGGCAAACGTCCGTCGTTCCTCGCAATGGAAACGATGTGTTTCAACACAATCATGTAGCCCCACACGGTATTAGTGCGGCATTTTTTCTCCGTGCGCAGAAAATACTCGAAGTCATTGATGAACGTGAGGTTGAGTTCCTTTAACGGAATATCCTCACGCTTGTAGGTATGGGGCATAAACTCCCGAATGTGGTTGCAGACCGTCTGATAGCGTCGGAATGTCCCCTGCGCCCTGCTGTGCCCGACTTTTTTGGCAAACTCGGCGTTGTGCTGCTCGAACAGTTTCAGCAAAGTTTCCTGCTTGACGCCGATACCGAGATAGGCGTCTTTGAGTTTGGCGGCGGTTACATAACCGTCCGCCTGCATCAGTTCTTGATAGCGGCGGTTTACCTCCACACGGATTTTATCTACTGCAAGGTTGATTCTCTGCGCTTCGACGCTTTTGCCCGAAGCACGACTGTTCTTCACGTCCCACAACCGTGGGGGAACGTCCATCTTGCAACTGAACTGTTTAATCTCGCCGTCCACCGTGATACGGCACATTAAAGGCAGGTTGCCGTTCGGCTTCTCGCTGCCTTTCTTCACGTAAAATAATACCTTGAATGTACTTCGCATAACTCACTCCTTTTTTTGGTTACAAAATTAGTTCTTAGTGAGTTACCGACAGCTATGTAAATCAACGCAAAACGCAGAAACAGAACCTTTTAGCAATAAATTTGCACCCATTATGGGAGTAACGAGGTGGTAACTGAACTTCTGCACCGTTTGGCTTCGAGGTGGTATTTCGTTGGCTCTGCCCCATAGAAAAACAAAGCGTAACGAACGCTCTATCAGCTAATTCGCTACGCTTTGCCCAAATTTTCTTTTTCGCTATGTGTTTATTTTATAACTAATTTAGTCTACAGAAAAAGCTTTCCATTTTCTGTAGACTAAAGGACTTGTTTGATTTAATTCTGTTTGGGTATAACATCTTGAGTATAATTAGAAATACCTTTAAGATGTTATTCAAATAGATTAGGTTGGATTCATCTTAATACTTAAATACGATATTGACGAAAACAACCAGAACATTTAGCAAAGGTTTGCAAAGTCTTCTTCCCAAACAATCCAACGACCGTCACTCCAGTTACGAGATTTGAGTGTAATCTCTGCTTGTACATCTGCACAAGTTTTCCCACCCTCAATCTGGTTCATCTGTTTTTATCCAGACTGAATGCTTTCAAATCTTTCAGTGTCTTCATAATCATAAGATTTTGAAGGTCCATATTCTTATTGCGATATGCTCTACCCTTATCGCTTGGCTTTGATACAAAGATATGGGAATATGCAATCTGTTGTACCTCTAAAACCGTTACAAAAACAAGGAAAAGCGTTACAATAGCACATTTATAACGAATATTTTTCCCATAAATACCTCAACGGACCGAGCAAGCGGGCCGTAAAACTTCTTTCATCGGTTAAAACCTCGGCACTGCCAGACAGTTCCCCTTGAAATTCCAATATATGGTTGTAGGAAGTTTGCAATGTATCCGGTAATTCTACTGTCACAGTATAGCTGTCTTCATTTTGATAATAATGAAATGGAAGAAACCTTTCCCGTCAGAAAACCATATTCCATATAGGGGTATCCTGTCAGTCGGATATTTACCCGTTGTCCAGACTTTACTTGCCCGAGTTGGAAACAGGCAACTTTGCCTTGCCGATGACAGCCCCCGAATTTTCCGCCACAACAGAAAATACTTTATCCCCTGCCGTAATATTCTGATTCTTCTGCCACACTTCATTATAAGAAAGGATTCCATCTGTAGGTGCGGTGAACAAGTATGCCAGTTTCCAATTGTTGATACTGACTTGTAACTGATCGTATGCTGTCTGCAATGCCACTTGCAGGCTGTTTGCTTTCTGATTTTGTTCCAACTGTATCTCTACAATTGTTTGATGCAATTTGGCTTCCTGTATACGTGCAGAAGAAAGTGTGGTCTGCATTTGTTCCGTACCTCGTTTACTTGCCAGATAGGCTTGTTGTTCCTTTTCATAATCGGATGCAGAAACCAATCCTTTTTTGTATAGTATTTCTTCCCTGCTGTAGGAAGACAAGGCGAGTTTAAGCTCTTCCTTGTTCAGATTCACTTCATTGTGTAAATGGGAAATATAGATTTGATATTCGTTTAATTCTCTACGAGCCGCTTCTTCTTTTCTTTGTACAGATCCAACTTCAGGAAGTCCCGGTATTCCGTGAGGCTTTTAATAAAACCCGTGTATGCCGATTGAATTTCACCTAAGGTCAATCGCCCGGTGAAATGGTCTTGACATATCATACTGTCACTTATTTGGAAAGCTTCCAATTCCTTCTTCAGTAAGAGCACCTCCCGGGTATCTGCCGGATTGTTGACAACGCCTATCAGTTCTCCTGCCTTTACTTTTTGCTTGTCTTTCAAGAAGACTTCCTTTAATTTTCCTGTACTCCGCGCTACAATCCATGCCGGGGGATTTTCTGTAGTGATCGTTATTCCTGCTTCTACAGTGTCAGGATACGAAAAGAAACATCCGCCTATAAACAGAAAAGAAATGACCATAAAGAATACAGTAATTCCCCATCGTATCAGTGCATGAGGCGGACGCGACAGGATTTCCTGTATCTCCTCACTTTTCAGTTCTATATCTTCTATATCCATGATATGTACTTATAGTTCCAATTGGTTTTTAACCAAACGATAATAAATGCCTTTTTTCGCTATCAGCTCTTCGTGTGTGCCGGTTTCGGCTATTATTCCTTTTTCAATCACAACTATATTGTCGGCATGGCGGACTGTACTCAGGCGGTGTGCCACAATAATGGAGGTCTTCCCCTGCAAGAATTTCTCCAGTTTAGACATGATAGTACGTTCATTGTTTGCATCCAAAGCATTGGTGGCTTCATCAAAGAAAATATAATGAGGTTCCTTGTATACAGCCCTGGCTATAAGGATACGTTGCTTCTGCCCTTGACTCAACCCATGCCCTTCCTGGCCTATTTTTGTGTTATACCCCATAGGAAGTGATTCTATGTATTCTTCGATATTGGCTATACGGGCGGCATACCTTAATAATTCAGTATCTATATGTTCTACTCCGGGAGCGATATTTCCGGCAATAGAGTCAGAAAAATAAATCCGTCCTGCATTACTATGCCACATTTTTTTCTCCATTGGCGTATATTGTAATTATTCAAATTGATACCGCCCAATGTTATTTCTCCTTTAGCAGGAGGATAAAAACCCAATAACATCTTCACAAGAGTGGTTTTTCCACTTCCGCTCATTCCCACTATGGCCGTTTGTTTTCCGGCAGGAATAGTCAGGTTAATATGATTGAGCGTCGGCGTTTCATTTAGTGGGTCATAACTGAATGAAAGGTTCTTTATTTCTATATCTTTGCTAGGGGGAATATTCCTTATCCGCCCTCTGTTGTTATCTTCTTCATCTTTTTTATTCCTTATCTCGCCCAACCGGTTTACACTGAGGCGCGCATCCTGCATATCTCTGATAAATGTAATCAACTGGTCTATAGGGCTGTTCAGTTGCCCTATAATGTATTGCACGGAAAGCATCATGCCCAGTGTCATTTTCCCTTCTATCACCAATGCCGCTACCAGTGCGGTAATGATTACATTCTTCGTCTGATTTATGAATATAGCTCCCGAATCCTGATACTGGGCGAGGGCAAGACTTTTGATATTCAGACGGAAAAGTTTTGCCTGTATACGTTCCCACTCCCAGCGTTTTTTGTTGCTCACAGGCACTGAGTTTTATTTCCTGCATACCGGTAACCAATTGTACCACGCTACTCTGATTGGCAGATTGCTGAGCAAAACGCTTGTGGTCCAGTTCCGCCCGTTTCTTCAGGAACAACCATACATAGATAATATAGACAAGACTGCCTATGATGAAAATAAGGAAGATAGTACCGCTATAAAGAGCCAGTATAATCCCAAATATCAATATGTTGAACATAGAGAAGAGAATGTTCAGGCTGCTACCTGTCAAAAAGCTTTGAATACGGGCATGGTCATTGATGCGCTGAAGAATATCCCCTGTCATTTTTAGTATCGAAATACCCCATGGGCAGTTTCATCAGTTTGCTCAGAAAGTCGGAGATGAGGGAAATGTTGATTCGTGTTCCCAAGTGCAGCAAAATCCAGCCACGGATAAAAGTTTACGGTAGAGCTGCTGAAAGTCAGCATCAGTTGTGCCAATAAAACCAGATATACGTAATTTAGGTTTTGGTTACTGATGCCAAAGTCCACTATGGATTGAGTAAGGAAAGGCAGTAATAGCTGGATAAGGCTACCCAGCAACAGACCAAGTAACAATTGCCCCAATAATTGTTTGTATGGGCGCAGATAAGAGAACAGAAATCCCAATCCCTGATAATCTATCGTGTCTTCTTCTTCCACCGCATAGAAATCCGATGTGGGTTCCAGCAATAAAGCAATACCTGTCGCCTTTCCTTCTTTTTATTACTCTGCCAGCAATTACAAAATTCCTCTTGGGCATATTTCACCTTTCCGGCTCCCGGATCGGCCACCCACACTTGTCCTTTCGACATGCGATACACCACCACAAAATGCTGCTGATTCCAATGTACAATACAAGGCAAGGGCGCATCCTCCAGTAATTGTTGAAAGGATATTTGCACACCCATGGTACGGAAACCTATCTTTTCGGCTGCTTCACTGATACCCAGCATGGATACTCCCAGACGGGTAATGAATGACTTTTCCCTCAGCCTTTCCAAAGAATAGTGCTTACCATAGAAAGCGGCTATCATGCGGAGGCAGGTAGGGCCGCAGTCCATCTGGTCATGCTGCTGGTAATGAGGAAAACGTTTCATTATTTTGTTTCTGATATTGGGCTTTAATTTTATAGGTTCTTATATATTTAATTTCCGGATAATGACGCTTTATATCAGAAAACCGTTTATAAACCGTATGTAATACTCCTCCTCCATTCTTACTATAAAAACTATTATTGTAATAGAAAGCCATGTGTATCAAAGCCTTATTCTTATCATAACACACGATAAGACTCTTATTCTGTAAAGAATCGGGAAGTCCGATTCCTAAGGAAGTATACGGATCACAGAATTTATTTAATAATAAGTCTGCACTACTATTGTCCGTAATAAGCGTAAATTGGCAACATAATGGAGCTGATTTTATTCCGTTAGATTCAAATAGATTTTCAAAAGCGTATGAAATACAGTTTTGATTGTCCTCCTCTGTACTGCGTTCCTCATTACTGACAGAATACAGGATTGTGTCTCCTAAAATAGATACCTTTAAATCTATGGTCACCTTATCAATAGATACAGTATCTACCTTGCCTAAGAAAAAGAGCTAATACTATCTTTCATCTTAATGCATGTATAGTCTGGTTTTCCAATCTTGTAGTCTTTAATTCCTACACGCTTGTTTAAAAATAAAGTTGCTCTTCGGTTTATAGAAGAGGCGGAAGCACCCTGTCCAAAACAGCAGATACTTGATAATAAGAGAATTATTATGAAATTTATTTTTCTCATTCTTTTTGTTTTATATTATCAAAAGAAGCATACTCATACCGAGTTGCTTCTTTTGAATAATTAATAAAATCCGTTTGCAATAAAATTTTGTAATTGATAAACTTTGGTACTTTAGGCTTAACAGTGAGCTTGCATCATATCCAAAGCTATTTCTTTTCTTTGGACCATTTAGTGTGATTGTTATTGTAGTTTGTAATTAAGTCGGTACAATAACTACCACCTCCAACTTGCTTCATCTGTTTCTTTTTCAGACTGAATGCCTTCAGATTGTCCAATGTCTTCATAATGATAAGATTTTAGATCATAAATAATTTTGTTGCGATATGTACAGCCCTTATCGCTTGGCTTTTGTTTGCAAACAATATCTTTATAGCACATAGTGCAAATCTTCTATAGTGTAGATTCCGGGCATTTTCCTTTCGTTGATAGTAATAAATGGAGTATGCTGCAAATGAATCTTGTTACAATAAGCCCGTTGTGCCTCTAATACCTGTTCTGCTTGCGGTACAAGTGGATAGTGTATTATCAGTCCGGTATCATGTTTGTCAAACCATTCTCCAAGCAAATCCATGGCTTGCCGAAATCCGTGTCTGATGTAACAGGAAATAACTGCCAACGCAACTTCTTTATCCTGTCTGTTCCGATCGGAGACAGAAAAAAGCAGACTGACAGAAGTATCCAGCCGTAGCCATTCCTTGTAATGTAGGGCACAATGCTTGCAATGCGGATTTATTATAATTTGTATTTTCCTATCAGCCTGTTTCTCATTATGCAGGACAATGGAAGATTCCGCTTGGGGTATTTCAGTTTCCATAGGAAGTAACGTATCCAGTAAAACAGGATAAGATAGCAGGGCTTCTTTCTGAGTCTTCAACTGTATACTTTGATAATTGGCACTAATCAACTCTTTCAAGGAATACCAAATGCTACAGCAAAGCCCTGCAACAAGCAGCAATAAAACAACCGAGGACGGAGTCAAACCCAATGAATCTGTATGATAAAAACCATATAATATAGCAGCTTGTGCCCAAAATAACCATATCCAATAAGGTGCAAAGCATACATAGTTTCTTTGCGATTATAACCTGATAAACTACAGACCATAGGGTGGTTATTAAAGCAATAGCCGTTGACAGAACCCACACCATAAGGCAATCAGCCCCATGGATTGCCGTATAAAGAAATAATGTGGAAAAATAGAGCAACGCCATTTCCCCTAAACTGACTGCTCGCCCTATATTGGCAGCCTTGGAATGTAGTATCCCATTACAGTCCACCACAGTACCTATCTTACAAAAGCGTTGCAGAAAATCCTTATCGTATGACTCTTTATAGATGATGCCGATGGCCACAGTCAATCCCACCCATGTCATCAGATTAAAAAGCGTTTCTCCTATATGAGCATGATTTACAAACAAGTATATCATACCTGCCAAAGCAAGAATAATGAGATATCTATATATATAAAGGTAGCTAACAATCTGTTTTACTCTGTAATAAGGTTCTTGCTGAACTGTCTGCAACGGATCTATTATCAACACGGTACCTTTCCATATTGTAAGGAAAAACTCCAGAGAAACAATGCTTTTCTTTCCCTTGTCGGATATCAGCATCACTTCTTTTCGTTCATATCTTTACGATACAGAAATGTCCGTTTTGTATAACCGAAATGAAAGGGCACTCCAATTCCTTCAAGTATTCTGCCGGAAGTTGATAAACCTCGTGCACGATATGAAACTCATCTAAAGCGTCACTTATTCCCCGCAAGGTATTTCCCATAGGGGTATCCAGCGACTGCCTGATACTTCCATAGCTTATCTTTACCGACAGTTCTTTTAAATATCGGTAAAGTATATAGGTGGTGTGGTCAATTCCTGGCATACCAATAAAGTACTGTTACAAGGTGAAGTATCCGGTATATTCCGCCCCTCTTATATTCAAATACAAAGTATAAGTTCCTTCCGGTTCATTCTCTATATTTATCTGAATTTTATTTGTTCCGGCATATATCATGGAATAGACCTGCGCACCCGTTTCTTCATTGACAATGCTGACGGTTACATAAGGAGAGGCATCCGGCAACCGGATGTTAATTACAGCATCGGTTTGGTATGCTGCTGGTTCAGACATTATTGATAATGGTCTCATTTTGAGTTTCTTTTCTATTCAATTCTATCTCCTTCAAGCTATCCGCCACAGCTATACTACTGATGCAACAAAGTAATAATAATAGTACTGTTCTCATATTCATTGTGTTTTCGTTTGTGCAAATCTAGGGAAAAAAATCCATTTCCTGTAACGATAAAACCGTTACAAAAACAAAAGGAAAGCGTTACAACATACCTATTCTGACCGTCACTATCATCCTATAACAAAAATTCTTATTTATGAAATATCATTTGAAACGTATCTTCAGCCATATTTTTCTTCAATCGGTTCTTACGGATACGAAGTGCACCGCCCGAACTGCTCATGCAGTACATGATGGTCCGGGGTTTATAATTCTGGCTAAAGAGAATGCAATAATAAATGTCCTCCCTGCTCATCTTCGGATGAATTTGAGTAATGTAGACAATAAACTCCTTGAAACAGATATCGAGTCCCTGATAGAGTAGTCTTTGTTCGTCCGGCTTTATATAATCACCGGATTTAATTTGTTTCTCTACTTCGTTTAGTTTTCTTTCCATGGAGAAACATTAAAAGCATCTATCCCCTCTTTTGCAATTTTTCCCTTTAAAGGCTGTAATTGTTTCCTGTAATAGAATCTCTTTACCCAATTTCTGTTCCAGATAATTACTGATCGTTGTTTGTCATTTAGAGTTTAATATCCCTTTTTCTTAAAAAGGTATTCCTTGTATTTCTTCTTTAAATATAAGTAGAGACATAAACTGCCTGACAAAAGCATCATAAATATGAAACAGATTATCCAATAAATATTTTCTTCTTTCCTTTGCTCTTCTCCTTTCTGTAGTTCTATGGCATGTTTTATGTGTAGGTTCTGTATTTCTTGGTGTCGTTTTAATATTTCTATAGAATCTCGGTAAAGATTGAATGAATCATTATAGGCGTAAGCATAAAAATGGTTCTGCAATTTCTTTTCTATTTCATATAAGAGATTGTAACAACTGGCTTTGTCATATAAGTCACGAGACTGACAAGCGGCTAACAGTAATCTTTTGGCTGAATCTAGTTCATTCCTATAGTAAAGGAATTTTGCTTTTAAGGTATAAACTACCGACAGACTATTTTTTCAATGGAAGCCACTATAAGCCGCTCTGCTTTTAGAGTGTCTTTTTTATATAAATAAGTTTGACTCATATCACTTAAAATGGCAGCCTCCCAAAAATCATCATGAATAAGTCTACTGACAACCAATGCTTTTTGATAATATATTAGAGCACTATCATTTTTATCTTCAAATAGATAAGTTCTTGCTATTTCCCGATAAGGGAAAAACAAGAGTGAAGAATCTTTCAACTCCTTAGAAGCCCCCAAACATTTCTGAAACATCTCCATACTGCCGCCATAGAGATTCTGATAACGATATCGCTCTCCCAAGTTGAAATATATCTGCATCCACAATTTATGCGGTTTTCCTTTCGGCATCTTATCCAATGCCTTCAAGTAAGCCTCTATAGCCATTGCATCCTGATTGGCATTCCGATATACGCACCCCAGATAGAAATAACTCTTAGCGGCATTGAGATCCTCATCTTTATCCTTATAGTATCTCACCGCGATCCGTATCAACGAATCATTTGTAATAGAAATCCTATTCTTATCGCAGGCCTGCGAATAAAGCAAAGCATAGTCCGCTTGCGCTTTCCCTTTCAAGTCCTCCGGATGGGAAATATGCTGCAATAATGACAGTGCACTATCCGGAAACTCTTCCATACAGTTTTCTGCCTGGTATAATGTTTCATTTACCTTTTGGGACATTTCAACATTACATCCATAAAGGCTAAAAGTAAATAGTAGCATATAAAATGCCCTGTTCATTTTTCTGTTCATCTTATTCTTTCTGCTTGTGTAGCAACAAAGATAGCATTTAATTTTATTGTCTGATATTTTCCTTGGCTTTATTTCTTATATATAGATAATGCTATAGGAAATAATACAAAATGTCTTTGCGTTCACAAAAAGTAACCTTAACAATAATAAATTGTATACCATTATGCTCTCATGCCCTCATTGGTATAGTAGCATACTGATTATGAGACACAAACATATAATGATATCATTTTATACAATCAGGCGTTGCCCTCATGCTCTCATTGGTTATGAAAGATCAACTCAAAATAATCGAACTTTATTATACTGAAGAATCTATTAAAAGTATCATAACTGGGAATAAACCCAAGGTCAGGTGCGACAAAAGATACAATACGTATGCCCTCAAACTTCCGATATGCATTGTTGCTTCACCAGTGTGAAACGGTAGTTTCACACTGATGACAACAGCTCTTCACACAGGTGAAAACCCATCTTCACCTAAGTGAAAATCATATCCTACCGTTCTCCTTACAAGAATTCCAACAGACCTTCATCCTGCATAATGACGCTTTCTGCCAAACTGACTCCGACAGGGAAAACGGATAAACCGTTTCGAGGGGATACAGGAGGACTCTTCACTATAAATTATTGATTAACAATAATATGCGGTGATGAAACAAAAAAGTATTGCAACGCAGAAATATAACTTTTTTATTCATTATAATTGCCCATGTGAACGATTGTAGAAACAGGTAAAAATCGTAAATAAGCGATAAAGGTATGAATGGTTTCCCAAAATATACTATCTTTGCTTCCCATTACAAACGGATAAACCTCTATAAAGTATGACCTACATGAAAATACTTTTGCTCTTGATGTTCTGTACAGTCCTGCCGATGCAAGCCCAACAGATGAAGAAACTTACTGATTTGAAAGATTTTGAAGCCCGTCTGCTGCAAGAGGCTAAAAATATAGAGTCCATCGAAAGTAATTTCACTCAGATAAAATATCTGGATGTATTCGATGAGAAAATAACCTCAAAAGGAAAAGTTCTATTATAAAAAGAGCAATAAGATATGCATGGACTACGCACAGCCCATGAACTACCTTATCGTGATCAACAACAACCAACTGAAAATAGTATCGGACGGAAAGAAAAGCATCATGGACCTTCACTCCAACAAGATGATGAACCAGATGCAGGATATGCTTACCGCCTGCATGGTGGGCGACCTGTCCAACATGTCGCCCGGCTATGTTTTAGAATATTTTGAAGACGCCCATTACTATCTCATTCAAATCAAGCCCGTCAGCAAAGCGGTACAGGCATATATCAACCAGATTAAAATTTATTTAGACAAAAAAGACATGTCTGTCCACAAACTACGTTTATCGGAAACCGCAACCAACTATACCGAATACGAATTCTCCAACAAGAAATTCAATTCTTTGAAAGATGAGACAAAGTTTACGATACGCTAGCTGGCTGCTGTTGCTGTTTATTCTGCTCTCTTGCTCACACCGGGTGACGGGGGAAGCTACGGCACTTCCTCCCATCCTGCAGGCAGAAGCACAGTCGCAAAAGTACAACCTGCAACTGGATTTCATGAAACATCATTTCAGCGGAATGCTCATTGTCCGCCAAATGCCTGATAACGAAATCCGTATCCTGGGATCCACTTACTTTGGCCTCAGCCTTTTTGACTTCTCCCTGCACTGCGACACTTTCATAGTAAACAGTTGCATGGAACCGATGAGGAAGAAAAAGATGCTGAAAATACTGGAAACTGATTTCAAAAATCTATTTCTAAAGAGTGAAAAAGCACATATTAAAAGAAAGTAGTACTTTTGAACAAAGAATCAGTGGCAAAGGATTTGGAAAGACGATATTCACCTTGTCCGGCTTCGTAAACGGACAGGCAGGGAAAGTACAAATCAAGCATCCACTGATACGGTTAAGAATTCAATTGGACAAACTGAACATAAACAACCCTTGAGATGCTGCTGGAGAACTTTTATAAAATCATTCATAGAAAGGAAAGAGAAGATGGGAAACGGGAAATAGAGATAGAGCTGAATCCCGGTCATGCTCTCTATCAGGGACATTTTCCCGGACAGCCGGTGGTTCCGGGCGTCTGTACCTTACAGATGATAAAAGAAAGTGCCGAACAGATCGTCAGCCAACCTTTGCAGTATGTACAGATTGCTTCTTCCAAATTCCTATCTGCCATCAATCCGCTTGAAACTCCGCTACTGCAACTATTTATCCGACTAGAAGAAACGGAAGAGCATATTTTCAAGTTGCAGGCAGAAGGCATTTGTAATGGAAAAGAATTTATCAAGTTGAAAGCGACACTGATGACAAATAGTAAAAAGACTCATTCTTTGTGATAAATATCGGATACATTTATCTCCGACATACTTCGTCAAAATACTTGTAAGTATCAGAAAAGCAGATTCTTCTGTTAAACATTCATAATAGCAAGAACAATAAGTCCATTTATAGTTGTCAACATCTATTAAATATCTTATATTTAGATAATTATAAATCTGACACCTATGAAGACAGGCTGGCAACAGATCGTGCTATACCTTATAGTTCTCACAAGCTATGGATGTCTTTCCGATGAAGACAAATGTATCCGTCAGCTGGTACAGGAGACAGGTATCTGCCTTCCAAACGCATCAGACTCATGTTTCCTAATTATTATTCCCGGCAACGGTTGCGGCAGTTGCATTCAAGGGGCGATGGACCATATCAGGGAAGCAACAGACACTGTGTATGTCTTTATGTGTGATACGGAAAAAGATTTCTTCTTGCTGAGCGGTGGCAAAAAATCAACGGATTTCAACAATCTTTACCTAGATAAAGACAAAGTATCAGCCAGACTAAAAATGGTAACCACTTTTCCTATGGTATACTTCTTAAAAGACGGGAAATATGTAGAACGTTGGCCTTATCAAAGACCTTCGGCAGAGAGCAGGAAACGAATGAGCACTCTGACTGCTGACAAACAGTATATCGACTGGGGAAGTTTCAGACAAGCAGAAATACAGGAAGAGAAAGTGATATTGACCAATATCGGAACAGATACTTTATACATCAGTGCCATAGAGTCATCTTGTGAATGTACCACTGTACAATGGGTGGATTCTCCTGTTACACCCGGCGAGTGTACTACGCTGACAATTCATTTTCGAGCGGAAGAAAAGGGGGAATTTGAAAGATTTATCCATGTTCATTGCAATGTACCGGAATCTCCGATAGAAATTTCCGTAAAAGGAAAAGTACAATAAATCTAACCATTAAAAACGAATGCCTATGAAAACAAAATTCACAATGATGATGGCTGTTATTGCAACATTTGCAATAAGCTTGAACCTCCACTCTTCTAATGAGGAAGTAGTGTTTGGAGCACCTGCCGTGCAAATGCCACGAGGGGGTGAAAAGTACTGTGCTTTTAAGGACGATTGGCCAGACTGTAAAATGGCCATCGAAGGCACAGTGTGTATCAGTGAAGACGGTAAATGCGGTAATGGGGTAGAAATAGGCAGACCCGGTGAGGGCTCAGGAGAAGATGGGAATCATGGTGCTCCTACCAATTAACAACCAACAATTTATGTGGCCGGATTTTTAACCGGCCACATAAATTACAAACATCATAAAACCGAAAATATTATGAATCGAACACTTCTTTTTATAACAGCACTTTTTGTTCTGATTTTCATGTCTTGCCAGTCCACAAAGAAAAACAATGCGGAAAGACAGAACGAAGTAGAACTGGTAGCAGAAAAACAGCTGGCCTTCCCTTTAGACGAACAGACCTATTACTTAAGCATATCCATATATCAATTTGAAGAAAACGGGAAGGAATACCTTCACTTTGAAAATACACGAAAATCATTATATGACATCGTCATTTTTGATATCGAAAACAAACAGATAGCCAAACGAATACCTCTTCACAAGACAGGTCCCAACGGATTGCCGGCAGTATATGGAAGCAGGCCTTCCCCCGACTCTAAATACATATTGATCGCACAAAATGATATCAGCCGGCTCAGCTCCATAAACGACAAGGGAGAAGTGATACGAAACTATGATTTCCAAACTCCTGAAGGCAAATTCGCTCCGTTACATTTTGGCAGCTATTACAACACGCCTGCTTTTGTCAAAGACTCATGCCTGTTCATGGAAATGAGTGCCCACAAGCCCAACATGAAGAAAAAAGACTGGCCCGAAACACATATGTTCGCCTCGCAGGATCTGCGAACAGGAGAAGTTAAATGGATTCCTATTTTCTATCCACCCATCTTTAAAGAGGAATATGACAATATCGCAGGAGGATACGGTTTTAGTTATGATTACAACTACAAAGAAAGCCGTTTGGTCTGCGGATTTTTCGGATATGACAGCCTGATGGTCACAGATGACTTGAAACACATCCGATGGTATAACGCCAAAAGCAGATATCTGAAAAGCATGAAACCTAAACTCGGAAATTCTATGGAAGGCATCAATGCCATTATAAAACTCAGAGAAACACCGAAATATTGGCATATCATGTATGACAAATACCGCAATGTGTACTACCGTTTTGCTGAGATGCCTTACAAACTGGCTCCCAACGAAAGCCCCTATGACGAACCCAAAGGAAAGGAGTTCTCCGTCATTGTACTGAACGCGGATTTTGAAATCATTGGAGAAACGAGATTCCCCGGAAAGAAGTATTTCTACAAAATGAGCTTTGTGGGAAAGGAAGGACTGTATATATCCGAGAACAATCTGGAAAATCCGCAATTCGACGAAAACAAGTTGGTGTTTACCTGCTTTAAATTAAAAAAGCATCTCCAAATAAATAATTAAACGCCAGAATGCCCGCATCCGAAAATATACTATCTTTGTCACCCATTAGAAACCACATAAAATTCAGATACGAAAGTATTCATCCCAAACGTATCTGAATAGTTTGACTGAAAAACAAGATGAATACAAACACAACATCGGTTTGGCGGAAGAAATTAAAGGAACTGGAGATTGTCGTCGTTATTCCCACCTACAACAATGGGAAAACACTGGCGGCAGTCATTGAGGAGGTATACAGACATGCAGACGATATCATTGTCATCAATGACGGCTCTACGGATGATACAGCCAACATTCTGGAACAATATCCGGCTATCCGCACTATTACCCATCCAGTGAATAAGGAAAAGGAACCGCTTTGAAGCATGGTCTTTCCCAAGCAAAAAAAGAGGGTTTCCGCTATGCCATCACCATAGATTCGGACGGACAGCATTTCGCTTCCGATATTCCCTGTTTTATCGAAGCCATTGAGAAAGAGCCCGACACGCTGCTGGTAGGTGCCCGAAACTTGGCCTCCGACAATATGCCGGGCAAGAATACCTTCGCCAATAAATTCTCTAATTTCTGGTTCAGACTGGAAACCGGGCTGAAACTGGAAGATACACAGTCGGGATACCGTCTCTACCCTCTCCGCAAAATGGATGTGCAAAGCTGCTGGTACACCGCCAAATATGAATTTGAGTTGGAAGCCATCGTCTTCGCCGCATGGGGAGATGTAGTGGTGAAGAACATTCCTATCCATGTGTACTATCCCCCGCAAGCGGAACGGGTATCCCATTTCCGTCCCTTCCGGGATTTTACCCGTATCAGTGTGCTGAACACGGTGCTGGTGCTGATTACCTGCCTTTGGATTATTCCCCGTAACCTGCTCCGCAAACTGTCATGGAGCAACTGCAAGCGATTCTTTACCGACAATGTGCTGAATACACGGGAATCCAACCTAAGATTGTACTCGCCATCATGCTGGGTATTTTTTATGGGTATTGTTCCGTTATGGGGTTATCAGATGCTGATCACCCTCTTTCTTGCGCATCTGTTCAGACTGAATAAAGTGATTGCCCCTTGTCGCCGCCAATATCAGTATTCCACCCATGATTCCCCTATTGCTGTATGGCAGTTACCGGACAGGCTGCATGGTACTGGGTAATCCTCCCGATTTGCACCTCGGAGACCTTTCTCTTGAAAATGTCAAATCAGTTTTAGAGCAATATTTAATAGGAAGCATTATCTTTGCAATGGCTTGCAGTCTGCTGTCGGGAGTAATCTCCACCGCGTTGCTGGCCATATGTAGGAGAAAAAACGGATATGACTAAATTCTTTGTTGGATTATATAACTATTTTGAAAGGCATAAAGTCTTGTTTTACCTGTCCCTCAGCGTATGCATTCTCTTTATGGCCCTTTTTTGCCGCCCAAGTCAGATTCGAGGAAAACGTAACCAGTTTCTTTCCGGATACCAAGGACTCCCAAAACTCCATCAACGTATTTGAAAATCTGAAGATAAAGGATAAGATTATAATCATGCTGTCCGGCAAGGACGGCATGGCGGATGCGGATTCCTTGATTGAAGCTGCCGAGACAATAAAACAGGATTTACAACAACAAGCGGAAGGAACCCTGATTAAAGAGATCTTCTCGAAAGCCGACGAAAACCTGATCAACAGTGCCGGAGATTTTGTTTACGACAATCTACCCTTGTTCCTTTCCGACGAGGAGTACCAACGGCTGGATACCTTGCTTACCGACGAAAACATAGCCGCCTGATGCAGAAAACTATTCCAACCTGATATCTCCGGCAGGATTCGCCTTGAAGGACTACCTTATGCGAGACCCGTTGGGGCTAGGCAGCCAGACGCTGAAACACCTGCAAGACTTCCAGTTGGAATCCAATTACGAACTGATTAATGAACATATTTTCTCACAGGACGGCTCCACCCTGCTGATGTTCATCACTCCGGTATTCAACACCGGAAGCACGGGCAAAAAATGACAAACTCATCCGGCTGATTGAAGATGAACTGCAAAAAGCGGAAAAGGAACACCCCCAATTAGTTGCCGAATATTTCGGAGGTCCTTCCGTAGGAGTGTACAATGCACGACAGATAAAGAAAGATACGTTTGTCACTTCTTCCATCGCACTGATTATCATTATTGTCTTCATATCTCTGGTATTCAAGCATAAGAAATCCATTCCGCTTATCATCACCCCGGTGCTGTTCGGAGCTCTATTCGCCTTATGCCTCATCTACTTTATCAAAGGCGGCATTTCAGCCATTGCCGTAGGTGCGGGTTCCGCCGTAATGGGCATTGCCTTAAGCTACTCCATACACATGCTGGCGCATCAGAATCATGTATCATCGGTGCAACAATTAATCAGAGAAATCGCCTATCCGCTTACCGTAGGCAGTTTTACTACCATCGGCGCCTTTTTCGGCCTCCTCTTTACCAGTTCCAACCTATTACAGGATTTCGGTCTGTTCGCCTCGCTTGCCTTGATAGGAACCACGCTGTTTTGCCTGGTCTATCTGCCGCATTTCCTGAAAGGGCAGGCGCATGTAAAACAAGGGGCGGTGCTACGCTTTATCGAGAAACTGAACGCTTATCCATACGAAAAGAACAAAGGACTGGTAGGTTTCATCCTTATTCTGACCTTAGTATGTATCTTCACTTCGCAGAACGTGCGTTTCAACGAGGATATGATGAGTCTGAACTATGAGCCTGCCCACTTGAAACAAGCGGAAAACAAGCTGACCGAACTCTTTGACAAGCAAGAAAAGACCGTTCTCTTTGTCAGTACAGGCAAAGATATGGGAGATGCCACGGGACAATACGCCGAAACAAACCGGCTGCTCTCCCAATTGAAAGAAGAGGGAAAAATAAAAGATTATGCCTCTGCCGGACAGTTTCTGATACCGGAAGAGGTGCAGGAAGCACGGTTGAAACAATGGCACAACTACTGGACTCCGGAAAAGAAAGCCCGGTTACGCGAAACCATCCGGACAGAGGCTGCCCGTTATCATTTTCGTGAACATGCATTCGAGCCGTTTTTCCAATGGCTCGACCGTCCGTTCCAGCCTTTGGACTACCAAAATGAAATCACGACCCAGCTTCTGAACGAATGGCAGACTTCCGCTGATTCCCTGACCATGCTGATTACTCAGGTACGGATGAACGAGGCCGACAAGGAAGCGGTGTACCCCCTTTTCCAACAAAAAGAGAAGGTGGTTATCTTTGACCGTGGTTATTTCGCCAACCAATGGGTATCTGCCGTCAATCAGGATTTTTATCTGATTCTTTATATCTCTTCTTTCCTGATTTTCTTTGCCCTATGGATTTCCTACGGGCGCATAGAACTGACTCTGATGAGTTTCCTGCCGATGCTGGTCAGCTGGATTATCATTGTGGGATTAATGGGCATACTGGGTATTGAGTTCAATATCATCAACATCATTCTGTCCACTTTTATTTTTGGAATCGGGGATGATTTCAGCATTTTCATTATGGACGGATTGCAGAATAAATACCGCACAGGACGGCAGTTACTGAACTCGCACAAGACAGCCATCTTCTTCTCCGCTTTCACCACCGTGATAGGTATGGGCACATTGGTCTTCGCACGCCATCCGGCATTACAGTCCATTTCCCTCATCTCCATTTTGGGAATGATTGCCGTCGTACTGGTGGCCTACACGCTGCAACCCATCCTTTTCCGATTCTTCATCACAGCCCCTGCTTCCAAAGGGTTGCCTCCTTATACATTGACAGGACTGGCAAGAACCGGCTGCTTGTTCCTGCTATTCTTTATCGGATGCCTGTTCCTGCGCTTGCTGATAGCTGTCATGACCTTGCTTCCTATCCGCAAAGCCTATAAGAAACAAGTACTTTGCCAACTGATACATGTCACCTGCAAAGGCCTGATCCATATAGCCACATTTGTACATAAAGAAAAGATAAACCGGACGGGAGAAACGTTTAAAAAGCCTGCCATCCTGATAGCCAATCATCAGTCTTTCATCGACATACTGGTATTGCTGGCACTGGCTCCCAAACTGGTCATGATTACCAATCACTGGGTATGGCACTCTCCTTTCTTCGGAGCCATTATCCGCTAATGCCGATTTCTATTACGTAGGAGACGGTTATGAGCTTTACGTGGAACGGATGCGCCAAAAGGTGAAGGAAGGATATTCCATCGCCATCTTCCCCGAAGGGACACGTACCTACGATGGAAGGATGAAACGTTTCCATAAAGGAGCATTCTATCTGTCGGAAAAACTGCAACTGGATATTATTCCGGTCATCCTTTACGGCAACTGCAAGATCATAGCGAAAGCACAGCCGTTCAATGTACGGAAAGGCATCATGCTGACAGAGATTCTACCGCGTATCCCAGCCAACGATGCTACGTACGGAACCACTTATCAGGAACGTACCAAAAACATCTCCGCGCGGATGAAAAAAGAATATGCCCGTATCTGTCGGGAACAAAGCACAACGGACAATCCCGTCTTCTACGAAAATCTGGTACAGAACTATATCTATAAAGGACCAGTGGAGGAATGGTACATACGCATCAAGGTGAAAATGGAAGATAACTACAGGCTATTCAACCAACTGGTTCCTGTCAAAGGACAGATTACAGATATCGGTTGCGGATTCGGACCGCTTTGCTATATGCTTTCCCAGCTTTCCGAGGAACGGGAGATTACAGGGATTGATTATGATGAGGACAAAATAGCAGTGGCGCAACAGGGTTGGCTCCGCACTCCCCACCTGCAATTTGTATGCGCCGACGCATTGGAATATCCTTTACCGGAAAGTGACGTATTCATACTGAATGACATGCTTCATTATATGAGTTATGAGCATCAGCGAACTTTATTACTCAGATGCGTGGAACGGTTGCGTCCGGGAGGGAAGCTGATTGTGCGGGACGGCAATGCCGCCAATACAGGAAAACACCGTCTGACCCGTTTCACCGAACTGCTGTCTACCTGCATTTTCAACTTTAACAAAACGACAGAACAACTGTGTTTCACATCCGAAGAGCAAATAAGTAGTATCGCACAAGCATGTGGGATGCAGCTGGAAATTTTACCTAACGACAGATATACTTCGAATACAATTTATATCTTCCAGAAAAACAAACCGGAGCATGAGTAAGTACGATATCATCATCATAGGCAGCGGACTGGGCGGTCTGGAATGCGGAGCCATCTTAAGCAAAGAGGGCTACCACATCTGTGTGCTGGAGAAAACGAATTGTTTGGCGGCTGTTTCCAAACTTACCAACGCGGTGGGCACCGGATGGATACCGGCATTCACTATATCGGTAGTCTGGATGAAGGGCAAATTATGAACCAGTATTTCCGTTATTTCGGAATCATGGACAAGTTATCCATCAAAACGGATGGATGAAGAAGTGTTCGACCGGATTTATTATAAAGACGCTATCTATGATTATGCCATGGGATATGAACGTTTTATGGAAACTCTGTGCTGCTCATTCCCTCATGAACGGGGAAACTTGAAAAAATATGTGGCATCCATCCGGTCGGTGGGAAACCTGATCAGCATAGATCACCTGAGAAAAGGCCGCCTGTCCCAAGAAGGCATGGATTTCTTTGCCACCTCAGCAGCCGGGATGATAGCATCCGTTACCACGAACAGGGATTTACAGAATGTACTTGCCGCAACCTCCCTGCTTTATGGCGGGATCAAAAATAAATCTACCTTTTATGAGCACGCCATGATTAACAACTCTTATATGGAGAGCGCCTATCGTTTCACGGAAGGAAGTATGCAAGTAAGTCTGGAATTAATCCATATCATACGTGCCAACGGCGGCACGGTACTGAACCGGAAAGAAGTGACCCGTATCCTTGTCAAGGATGAAGCCATACAAGGAGTAGAAGTGAACCATGAAGAGGTACTGGAAAGTACCTGCGTCATATCCAACCTGCATCCGCAACTCACCTTATCCCTGCTGGATAAGAACCATTCCATCAAACCGGCTTTTGTGTCTCGCATCAAATCATTGGAAAACAGCTACGGGATATTCACGCTCAATCTGATGATGAAAAAAGACAGTTGCCCTTATCAAAACTATAATATATACCTGCACGGCAATGAGGATGTATGGTATGACAAAGAGGCACACAAAGGAAATATCCCCAGTTGTATGATTTCCATGCAAGTACCCCACGGAAACAGCAGATTCACAGATGTGGTTTCCATACTGACTCCCATGTATATGGATGAGGTCAGCACATGGACGGATACGACTCCCGAGCACCGTGGAGAGGCATACCGCCAGTTTAAAGAAAAAGACGGAACAGATCTTGCAGTTCCTGAGCCGGTTCGGGTTTCACTGGAGTCATTGCATTGAAAAGGTTCATACTACGACTCCGTTGAGCTATCGGGACTATACCGGAACCATAGATGGTTCGGCATACGGCATTGTCAAGAATTACCAATATCCGCAAATCAGTTTTGTGTCTACACGCACCAAACTGAAGAATCTGTTCCTCACAGGGCAGAATCTGAATGTACACGGTGCCTTGGGCGTGACGCTGACAGCCATGCTCACTTGTTCGGAATTTGTAGGTCAGGAATATTTAGCAAAAAAAGTAGGCAATGCATAAGATTTGGAAGAAAACATAAAATACGGGGGGATAGCCCTGTTGATTCTGATAGCGACGATCATGATAGGCATGAGTTATCTCTATCTATCTGCCGATATGATGACTCCGCAATTTGCGTCTACCCCTGAAACGGATCGTGTGATACGGAAAGACAGCCTCCGGCAGTATGGCGGAAACTACCTGCGGCACAGTGAGAGCGGACTTTGGGAGCTGAAAGTAAGCGGACCTGCCTACGAAAGGGGCAAAGCCATAGGCAAGCTGACTTCCGATTTGCTTATTTTCAAGAAAAAGTATTTGTGGACCAGATAAAAGAGATAGTTCCCTCTGAAAGTTATCTTAAATTCCTCCGCTTCTTCATTGTCCTTTTTCAACCGGAATCTGGGAAAGAATGTGCCGGAAGAGTTTCGGGATGAGATTTATGGCATCTCACTCTCCTGTACCCACGAATATGATTTTATCGGCACTCCTTACGAGCGTCAGTTGAATTACCACTCCGCCCACGATTTGGGACATGCCATGCAGGACTATATGCTGGTAGGATGCAGTTCCTTTGCCTGTTGGGGTGAAAACAGCGCTGACTCCTCCCTTATCATCGGCCGTAATTTCGATTTCTACATGGGCGATGACTTTGCACATAACAAACTCGTTTCATTTTACCAGCCCGAAAACGGATATCGTTTCGCATCCGTGGGATGGGCCGGAATGACCGGTGTCCTTTCCGGCATGAATGAAACGGGGCTGACTGTCACCATCAATGCCGCCAAATCGGATCTGCCTGCCGCATCCGCCACCCCTATTTCCATTCTGACCAGGGAAATATTGCAATATGCTTCTACCATTGAGGAAGCATACGCTATCGCTCGGAAACGGAAAACATTTGTCTCGGAGTCCATACTAGTGGGTTCGGCCAAGGACGGCAGAGCCGCAATTATCGAGAAATCGCCGGAGAAAATAGCCTTATTCACAGGAAACGGGCAGCAGATCATCTGTACCAACCACTACCAGTCGGAAACCTTCGGCCATGACAAACGGAACCTGGAAAACATAGAAACTTCGGACAGCCCCTACCGCTTTGCTCGCTTGCAGGAGCTGCTGAAAGAAAACATCCCCATAGATGCTTCGAAAGCCGCCTCTATCCTCCGCAACCGGAAAGGAGTGGGAGGAGCGGAACTGGGACTTGCCAATGAGATGGCTATCAATCAATTTATCGCTCATCATTCCGTTATTTTCCAACCGGAGAAAAAACTGATGTGGGTATCCACCTCTCCCTGGCAATGCGGTAAGTACGTGGCATACGACCTGAACAGGATTTTCAGTGATTCCATCGATTTCAACCATGAAATCTATACCGGAGACCTGACCCTGCCTGCGGACTCCTTCCTGCAACAACAGGAATACCAACAACTGATGGCTTACAAAAGATTGGCTCCTGTACTACGGAAACAGATTAAAAAGAAAGAACGGCTGGACGAACAAACACTGCATGCCTTCCAACATGCCAACCCTCATTTCTTTTATGTGTACGAGTTACTGGGAGATTATTACCATGCCACTGGACAGCAGGACAAAGCCCTGCGCAATTGGAAGAAAGCCCTCTTGCTTCCTATCCCCAAGCGAAGTGAATCAGAACGTATCGAACATAAAATAAACAACTAAGATGAAAAAGAATCCGGAAATACAATTTCGTTCCCCTGAGGAAATCAAAGCCTATCAGGAAAGCCGGCTGGCTGAAGAACTGCTCTATCTGCAGAATCACTCACGATTCTACCAACGCCTGTTCCAAACACATCACATCAATATACAACAGATAAAAACCATAGAAGGCTTGCAACAGATACCTGTCACAACCAAGACGGACCTGCAACTTCATAATGAAGATTTTATCTGCGTGAGCCGCGATGAAATTATTGACTATGTCACCACTTCGGGAACCTTGGGCGACCCCGTCACTTTCGTATTAACTTCCGAGGACCTTGACCGGCTGGCCTACAACGAATATCTGTCCTTCACCACCACCGGATGCAGCAGACAAGATATACTACAGCTGATGACCACCATCGACAGACGTTTCATGGCAGGCCTCGCCTACTATATGGGAGCCCGTGAGCTGGGCATGGGAGTAGCCCGCGTGGGAAATGGCATTCCAGAACTGCAATGGGACACTATCCGGCGCATCCATCCCACGTGTGGCATGGTAGTTCCTTCTTTCCTCATCAAACTCATTGAATTTGCTGAAAAGAATCATATTGATTACCATCACTGCTCCATGCAGAAATGCGTATGCATAGGCGAAGCACTCCGCAATCCCGATTTCACCCTGAACACACTGGGTAAACGGATACACGAGAAATGGGATTCCCTGCAACTTTACTCCACCTACGCATCTACCGAAATGCAATCCTCGTTTACCGAATGTAATGAATTTCACGGTGGCCACCTCCAGCCGGAACTGATTATCGTAGAGTTTCTGGATGATAACAACCAGCCTGTAAAAGAAGGGGAAGCAGGCGAAGTGACCATCACGACTTTGGGAGTAAGAGGAATGCCGCTGCTCCGTTTCAAGACCGGAGATATCTGTTACCATTATACCGAACCTTGCGCCTGTGGACGTAACACTATCCGTCTCAGCTCCATACTGGGGCGCAAAGGACAAATGATAAAATATAAAGGTACGACCCTTTACCCACCCGCTTTATTCGATATTCTGGATAACATCCCCCATATCAAGAATTACATTGTAGAAGTTTATACCAATGAACTGGGAACGGATGAAATACTGATCCGCATCGGAAGTGAAAACCGCAGTGAAGCTTTTGCTAAAGAAATCAAGGATTTGTTCCGTTCCAAAATACGGGTGGCTCCGAGTATCAATTTTGAATCGGCAGAGTATATCGCGAAAATACAAATGCCGCCCATGAGTCGAAAAATAGTTAAATTTATTGATTTAAGATAATATTTTTCTACCTTTGGCAGCAACAAAACAACACTTAAAAAAGAACTAATATGAAACAGTTACTCGTTTTATTATTCCTTGTAAGCAGCATGGCTTGCTTCGGACAAAACAAAGACGCATTGAAAGATATCTCTTCTGTGACATTTTATGGCATAGACTTTACCCGTGCCAAAGTGTACGGAGCAAAAGAAGGCCCCATGCAGTTCAAATATACTTTTGATGACATCAACAAGCTTTTCATCACTGAGCCGAAGAAGTATGATATTGGCAAAAGATTGGGTGTCAATGTAGAAGTGACCTCATTAGAGGCAGTAAACGATGCCAACAAGACCATCAATCCCGATGAGATCATGACGACCAACAGCGGATACACCCTGGATGAAAAACAGATAGAAGAAGTCATCAAGACACTTCCTATTCTCTCTCAAGAAGAAAAAACAGGATTGATAATGGTTGCCATGCTTTTAAACAAGGCAGATGCAAGAGCAACCTATCAAATTGTGTTCTTCAACACGAAAACCCGTGAGATACTGTATAGCGCACCGACTAACGGCAAAGCACGCGGTTTCGGACTACGCAATTATTGGGCAGGTTCCGTACACAGCGCCATGAAGAAACTGGACTAACATATAATCCCGGTTCACTGTAGGGATGAAATGTTCCCACCCGATGCCACAAAATCAATGTATCCGGATGAGCTCAATTCACTCCTACAGCTAATAAACCTTTTTAGTCAAGCCCCTACGGTGGCAGAATACTACCAACTATATCCTGATAAGGATAAGTAAACCAAAAACAAGAGCCTTCTCCTTCTTCTGACTCCACACCGATAGTTCCACCCATCTGTTCCACCAGACTCTTACAAATAGACAAGCCAAGTCCCGTACCATGAACAAAACTGTTCAGTTTCACAAAACGGTCAAATACTGTTTTTATCTTATTCCTTGGGATTCCCATTCCTGTATCACGAACATAAAATCGCAGATACCCATCTGTCTGCCTATAATATCCTAACGTTATGCTGCCCGAAAAAGTGAACTTCAAAGCGTTATTAATGAAATTGGAAATGACTTGATTCAAACGATTCTTGTCTGCCCATACATGACATTCGGGCAAGCATTTTTCAAACACCAGCTCCACACCAGCCGGTACTTTCATGCGTAAAGAACGGATAATCTCACCGCAAAGCAAGTTGACATCCGTATCACTCTTGACAAATTCAAAAGCTCCCGACTCCATCTTCGATAAATCAAGAATATCTGAAATAAGCTGAAGAAGCAACTCCGTATTCTCCTGCACAATAGCCATGTACTGCTTGCGGTCCTTCATATCTTCCGTTTCCGTTAAAAGACTGGAAAAGCCCACTATAGCATTCAGCGGAGTGCGGATCTCATGACTCATATTAGCCAGAAAAGCAGATTTCAAACGATCCAGTTCTTCCGCTTTATCCCTTGCCGCTATCAACTTCCGCTCCGTTTCTTTCAGTTCAGTTATGTCATAATTGACACAAACCATATCAATGATCCCATCTTCCGGACGGAAATCGCGTACCATTACATTGACTCTTGTCCACGTATAAGTGCCATCTTCACGTAATATACGTACATCACGCCTCAAATGGCTGGCTTCCCGTATCAATACCTGATCAAAGAAGCGAAGCATCATCCTGCGGTCATCCGGATGAAAATGAGAATGCACTTTGATAATCTCATTCAATGGAGTTCCTTCTTTCTCACCTATATTCCGATACCAGCTATTCACAGCATAGCCATCACATTTCAAGGCATTAAAATGGGCATATCCTACTTTGGCATAGTTACCTATCAACGTGAAAAACTCCTCAAAGTCCTGTATTTTGCTGTATGCATTTGTTGTTTCCGTATTATCAATATTAATCAACAATATATTTATCAGATTACCCAAAGCATCATAAAGTGGAGCGAATTTCGAGATTAAACTAATAGTACCGGTACGAGAAGTAGAATAATAGCCATCCAAACGGTCGAAATCATAATTAAACGACATATCAATAGGTGCTCCTGCTTTCAACTTATCTTTCAGCCCCTGCGGCAGCAAAGGATTATCAAATAAATTCAATCCTATCACATCCTCCTTATGCCGGAGACCGAAGATTTCCATCTCCTTCTCATTCAAATCTGTCATAAACCCATCCTTATCATACAACTCGATACCAGCAGGAAGATTTTTATAAATATTCTGCAAATAAGCTTTTTCCAGCCGGGCTTCAGATTCAGAACGTCTCAATTCCATACAAATGCTGATAATATTACCCAAAGACACAAACCATTGATAATCCTCATTACACCAGTTCCGATGCTCACGCACCATATCCACCCCTACATACCCCCACACTCCGTCTTTTGAGTTCAAAGGCACCACCATAGTAGATTTCACTCCATATTCCTCTAATCTACGCTTATCCGCCCCGGCTGAATCAGGAAGCAAATTTAATGTAAAAAGAATGATAGGATTACCAGCCAATATCTGTCCTGTCCACCAAGAGGCATAATCAATAGAAGATTCCGATAATAAAACCTTGCGTTCTTTTATACCCTCCACTGCTATTTCATAGGTACAGACTTCCGTATGCAATTTCCTGTCAAATTCAAGAATATAAGTACGATCTGCTTGAAATTGGCGCAATACCTCTTTTAAAATCTTATTGATAACCAAGGTAATATCATCAGAATGTAAAAAATCAAGCAATGACTTGGAAATACCGTTCAAACGAGATAATAAAGAATTCAACCGGTCTACTGTCTGCTCCTGCATATTCATCCGTTGCCGGGAAATACATTGCAACATACCCATGACGCGGACATGACCTTCTTTGGTAATACGCTTCTCACCGACCTTAGTACTAACCCACATCATCCCATATTTGGAATGTATCGGAAAAACCTGCTCATAAATCTCCATCATCCGGAAAGAGCGAAATTCCTCCAAAATACGTTCCCGATAATTCTCACAAATCAGATTAGCGAAATCTTTAGCAGAAATCTTATTCCCTTCTATTCCTAACAAATCGGCTACAAACTCAGAACAATAGTAGACTCCTTCATCAAAATCCACCTCCCACCATCCTATGCGCGCCATTGATACAAGCTGCTGCAACCTTGCATCATTTTCTTGAATCTTCCCCATATTTACACTACCCTTGAATTTTATGTGCCAAGATAATCATTATATTTCAATACGAAGTGATTAAACATGAAAAATAAAGACCAACAACAAATAATCAAAGCCTGAAATCTATTTTTAACTCTGTTCATTTGCAAATGAACAGCAAACTGTGTATTTTCGTAAAGGAACTACATTACAAACCCTGCAAATTCATATGACTATGAAACGTAATATCCTATTATTAATGATTTTGACGGTAATATCCCTAGGAGCATCCGGACAAAAATATACGATTTATGTAGATGACTTCGACAGTGAAATCAAAATACCCAATAGGGCGATCAACCTGATTCGTCTCGCATTTATCGACGGTATCCGTAACACCAACCGTATCAATGTAGTGGACGCCGTTTCGGCTGGCAGTGATCTCAGTCTGAGTCCGCTGGAAGATGCACGCCGCTTCAGAGCAGAGTACCTGTTAAAAGGAAACCTGATACAAAGAGAAGCAACCGATGACGGAAGCTCCCACAGACGTTACCACAGCCGTGAGAACAGTTATAAAGAGAAATTCACCCTGCGTCTTGATTTAATACGGACAAGTGACGGAGTAACTATCAGCACACGCAATTATGAAGAAACAGGCTCAGCATCCGGTAAAGATGCCACCCAATATAGCGCTTTAGAGAATTCATTAATCAATGTGCCATACGAAATGGGACTTTTGTTGAAAATCACTTCAAAGTATACGGTTCAATACTGAAAGTAGTATCTATCAAAAGAGACAAGGCAAAAACCATTTTATATCAACCTGGGATATGATGATCCTATCAAAGAAGGATTACGCTTTGACGTAGTGGAAGATGGCATACTGGAAGAACATAATATAGAAACCAAAATCGGTGAAATACGGATTACCGAAATCATGGGACCGAAAATCTCTTTATGTAAAGTGAACAAAGGGGGTGAAACTATTCTTACTGCATTAAATGAAGGAAAGACCTTGAAACTTATTTCCAGACAGGCCAAACTGTTCGATGAATAAAATATCATTCATAATGAATATACAACACTACAACCGCCGATCCGGCATCTGCCAAAACCCGGCGGTTTTACTATGTCAAGACAAACCGCTACTTTTCTATAATGGAAGTTAGAGGATGACGATTCCCCTTTATCTCTCTCAGAAATGCTTTTGCCGAACCAAAATTCAAATATAAATCCAAACGCACCGGCAAATGGTTTTTATCATCAGTTACATAAAAGGTTATTACCTCTTTTTCTTTCCTTTTTATACTCTACTAAGGAAAAACCAACAACGGTATTTCACACCATTCTCCGCCTTAAAATTCTTCCGGCCACGATAAATCAATGTTTGCTGCTCTACTTTAGTACCTGTAGCCATATCAAACAATATTTTATTGCCGACTTTATAGTCACTTACATCAAATGAACGTGCTCTCATCAATATGCTCAGCATATCAAAGATACACTCATCACTTTTGGTCCTTCGATTTCACCGTATCCCGTTCCCTCCTCATACGACGCTGATCGGCAATGCATTTTCCGTTTTTATAACTGAACCATACTTCATCCACCGTATAGCGGTCACCCTCTTCGGCCCCTTTACGAAAATAAAACGGGTTCCAGACGACTGCTGGTAATACAAGTCAATGTGTCACGCATCTTAAAAAAGAAATCGACTTGTTTGTTACTGACAGAGATCAGATTACTACGAAAACAAGGTTTCCCCTGATAGGTAATAGCCTGCATGTCCATTTTTGCCTGTCCGGCAGCAACCCAAATAAATTTCCAGTTGAACTTCAAGTCGTATACCAACTCTTCGCCCGCCTGGATGGCTTCGTTTTGTGCCGCACATTGCGCTCTAGTTGCCATTATAGCAAACCAACCACACAATAATATTAGAATAGTTTTTTTCATCGGCCTAGCTTTCTAGCTCTTTCTTTATTTCTATCTTGTACCTTTTTAGTCTCTTCCGGTTTTTGTTTCTTTATTTCATCCAGCTTTTGCTTGTCTACAGGAATGGCATTCACATCCCAATTCTCTTCAAATTCAAAGTTGGCTTTCATCTCCCATACCTTCGGGAAATAAAAAACTTCTTCGGGCTGAATCTTCTTATCATAATCTCCTGTATCCCATACTCCATTATCATTACGGTCGTTAAACAAACGTATATAATATTTCGTACTCGGATTCAAGAAATAAAAGTCCGCCGTTCCTTCCACCGTCACCGGTTGCTGACGCAATACATTTCCACTAGCATCCAATAATTCGGCAATAGCATTGGGAGCAGCCCCTTTTATATTCAATAAAATAGTCCCGTATTCTTCCATTTTCTTCACCTTCACCGTTTGCTGGACTTTATCTGTATGCAGCCCATAGATTCCTGTAAATGCCAAAGAATCAATAGTCAACTGATATTCCTGCTCCGGTTGCCAATCTGCCAATATCTGATATTGCCGTGGCATCAACGAGTCTGCCATAAAGAAGAAAGAAGCCGGTTGCCACAAACTGTCCACTTTTACTTCCATATGAATGGCCGCCGTGTCTATACTTGCGATCGGTTCTTCAAAAGATAGATAGATATTCCTATATATATCGAATGCCGACGGAGCATCGACATTCATAGTCAAGAATTTAGTCGGTTCCACCCTGATGGTATCTCCCTTTTCTCCCTCTTTTTACGTTCCTTCTCCTTTTCCTCATTTGCTTTTTTCTGCAATTTTCCCGTTGCTCTCTTGTCAATTTATTAGCCAGATAAATCGTATCGGTTTTGGGAACCAACTGGTTTAACGTATCCGTATATAAATAATCCAACTGAACCTCCAGCGTATCCATCTGATAAACCAACGAATCCTTAATCCAATAACAAATTGAGTCGTTTCGTGGAGTCGTTTCTATGATAAACGCATCCTTCTCATCGAAGTTCAATCCTTTCAAGGTAGGTAACGTATCAGCCGGCGCACTGAAAGATAATACAAAATGATTCTCTTTATCACGCTCGCTCTTGGACAGATATTGACGGTCGTTTATCCCTTTAAAAGCTCTCAGAATAATATCATCCGGCAAAAAGCGGGTATAGCCCACCGTTTTGATGGTGTCAATAGTAACCGTATCTTTCCACAATGTATCCTGACGCATGGCCGCTTCCATAGAAGGGACAATAATAGAATCGCTAAAAGCAATCATCTCTGTCTTAGAGTCATATAAATAATTCTGATTACCGTCCATCAAACCAAAAATATGATATTTGCCGGGTGCTATACCACGAATAGTGAAACGCCCACGACTGTCTGTACGAGAAACACGATCGAACGGTTTTTTGGCAAAAGCACTATCATCCAAATCAACATGCAACCCCACCATCATCCCTTTAACTGGTTCCAAGTCAGCAGCCGCCAACACAGTTCCGGAAACTTCCAATGTATCAATAGTCTCCCCCTGTAGAAAAGAAAAGAATAATTACCCAGTGGATTACCCTCATTATTATCTACAATAGCATCCGAGAAATCAATGGTATAGGTAGTATTGGGTTTCAATGAATCCATGAGATTAACCAAAACTCTTCTGCCGCTTGCCTTGATATCAGGTTGTTCCAATTGAGGAGGAGACACCACCACTTTTTCTGATGTTTTCTCCAGTTTGATAAACTCATCAAATTCAATGGCTATCTTCTTGTCCTTGTTGTTTGTTGCGTATGGCTTGGGAGAACTTCTGACGAACTTGGGCGGTTCCTCATCATAAGGACCTCCATCCGGTGTTCCCATGCTTGCACAGGAATATACTACGATCATCAGCATCAACAAAGCAGGTAATTTATGTTTTTCCAATTCATGTTCTTATTGGTTCAAGCTTAGCATTTCTTCTATATAATCACGCGTATTGCTTAATCTCGGCACTTTGTGTTGTCCGCCTAGTTTGCCTTTTTCTTTCAGCCAATCGTGGAACAGATTAGGTCTTGCCACGATTATTTCCAACGGCTGCAAGGTAATGTTTTTATGGCGTTTAGCTTCGTAATCGGAGTTAATTTGTTGTAAAGAAGTGTCAAGAACCTGGCTAAAATTCTCTAAAGAATCTGGCATAACGGCAAATTCTATCAGCCACTGATGACGGCACTTGGCATATGCATCCATGAAAACAGGAGCAGCAGAATAATCAACAATCTGTGCACCGGTCGCCTCACAGGCTTTTGCTAACCCTTTTTCCGCATTATCCACCATCAACTCCTCACCAAATGCATTAATAAAGTGCTTGGTACGCCCTGTTATAACAAATTTATAGGGGTGTTTGTTGGTAAACTTCACAGTATCACCAATCATATAACGCCACAATCCGCAGGAAGTACTGATGACCATCGCATAATTTTATTTAATTCCACATCTACTAACGGAACAATATGAGGATTTTCAGTACCGACATCTTCCATCGGAATGAATTCATAAAATACACCATAGTCAATCATCAGTAACATGGAAGGATCACTGAAGTCATTTTGTAATCCGAAAAAACCTTCACTGGCATTGTATGTTTCCATATAATGCATCTTGTCACTACGAATAAGCTGTTTATATTGTTCGCGATAAGGAGTAAAAGCAACCCCCCCATGAAAGAAAACTTCCAAATTAGGCCATACTTCCACCAAATTATCCGTTCCCTTCACCTCCAAAATATGTTTCAAGACGGCCATCATCCAGGACGGCACTCCTGAAAGGTTAGTTACATTTTGATTCATTGTGGCACGAGTAATCCTTTCTACTTTTTCCTCAAAATCACTCAGCAACGCTATTTTCTTCTCGGGCACCCGAATCAGATTGACCAACGGATTCACATTTTCAATCAATATAGCAGAAAGGTCTCCTACAAGACTCCGTTTCACATTATAGTTTGGTGCATGGCTCCCTCCTAGAATCAGGCCTTTTCCAGAGAAGAAACGACTCTCAGGATTTTGTTGAAGATATAGTGCCACTGCATCCATACCACCTGCATAATGAATATCATGAAGGCCATCCCTGCTTACGGGAATAAATTTGCTCTTGTCATTGGTCGTTCCCGAAGATTTAGCAAACCACTGCACCTCTCCACGCCACAGGATATCTTTTTCCCCATGGCGCATACGCTCTACGTATGGCTTGATTTCTTCGTAAGTCTGTATAGGTACACGCTGGAAGTCTTGATATCTCTTTATGTCTTTATAGCCATATTTCAATCCCCACTCCGTATTGGCAGCATCATTAATCAGCCGGCAAAATACTTTATGTTGGAGTGCCTCAGCCTGAGTTGCATACAAGGCTGTCGCTTTTTGTCTGGGCTTGAATAGCGTACTAATTAGTCTGGTAGAATTCATTTGTCTTAGTATACAATTCGTTATATCTTGCAAAAATAGCTTATTTCTATATTATAATGGCTGATAACATTATTTTTTTTATAGTTTTCTACATTACTTTTATTTTTGTTATCTTTACGGTCACTTACAACTTAACATCAAAGGCTATGAAGATAGGAATATTGACATCAGGAGGAGACTGTCCCGGAATAAACGCCACAATTAGAGGAGTTTGCAAAACAGCGATAAATCATTACGGTATGGAAGTTTATGGAATTCATAGCGGATTCCGGGGGTTGCTGGACAATGACGTAGAACCATTGACAGAAAGATCATTATCAGGCTTGTTAAATTTGGGAGGAACAATATTAGGTACTTCCAGAGAAAAGCCATTCAAGAAACGCCTGTCGGCAGCCTCGGAAGACAAACCAGCTTTGATGTTAAAGAATATTCATGATTTAGGTCTGGACTGTATCGTATGTATCGGCGGAAACGGAACTCAAAAGACCGCAGCCAAACTGGCCCAAGCAGGTGTGAACGTTGTTTCTGTACCTAAAACAATAGACAATGATGTTTGGGGAACAGACGTTTCATTCGGATTCGATTCTGCCGTAACCATTGCTACCGATGCCATTGACCGGCTGCATTCTACAGCCAGTTCACACCAACGTGTTATGGTTATTGAAGTAATGGGACATAAAGCTGGCTGGATTGCACTTTATTCCGGAATGGCGGGAGGCGGTGACGTGATTCTTATTCCTGAACTTTCTTATGACATACATAACATAGGTAATACCATTATTGAACGCTTGAAAAAGGAAAACCCTATTCTATTGTCGTTGTCGCAGAGGGTATCCAAACCATGGACGGCAAGAAAGCCGCCGAATATATAGCTCAAGAAATAGAATATGAAACCGGATTCGAGACCCGTGAAACTGTATTGGGATATATCCAACGTGGCGGCTCTCCTACTCCCTACGACCGTAATCTGGCTACTCGTATGGGTGGACATGCTACAGAACTGATCGCTTCCGGACAATTCGGACGAATGGTCTCTCTGCAAGGTGCGGAAATTGGCTCCATCTCTCTGAATGAAGTGGCTGGTAAATTAAAACTTGTCAATGAAAACCATGACCTGATTGTACAAGGTAAACGGATGGGAATCTGCTTCGGGTAAGAAGCAGATTCATTCCTTTTCCATATATTTGGATGGAGACACTCCGAATTGCTCGGTAAAATGCTTTCGGAGCGTACGTGTATCACTATATCCTACCATTTCGGCTATTTCCTGAATGGAATACCTGTTCTCCATAATAAGGGAGGCAGCCTTGCCCATCCGTACACTCCGGATCATATCAATAGCAGCCAATTCGCTACGTTGCTTTATTTTTCTATAAAGGGTAGGCTGACTCATATTCAATTGGTCTGCCAACATTTTTACATTAAAGTTTTCATTCGCCAGATTAGCTTCTATGACATGAATAATTTGCTGTATAAAATCATCCGGAGCATTATTCCCATCCGTTTCCGGTTCACTTTCCTGCTGCTTCAACATCAACGTCTTTGTATATATCCTCTTCAGGCGTTCCCGCTGGAGTATCAGGTTCCGGACTTTTGCCTTCAATACCTCCGGATTGAAGGGTTTCATCATATAATCATCCACACCTATTTTTGAAGCCTGCAACACATCCGCATCCTCAGCCTTTGCCGTCAGCATCAAAATAGGGATATGTGCTGTCCGAGGCTGCTCACGCAATTCCCGGCAACAGGTAAACCCATCTTTTACAGGCATCATTATATCAGAAATAATCAAATCCGGAATTTTACTTATTGCCACATCAACCCCTCTTCACCGTTTGCCGCCTCATATACGGCATAATCTTTACAGAATAAAGAACAGACATAGTGCCGGATTTCCTCATTGTCCTCAATAACAAGAAGAGATGTTTTTTTATTCGAAGACTTGTCTTCCTGCCCTTCCGCCTGCATTATCGGTAACGGAAGAGCATATTCCTCCATCTCCGGAGTACCAACAATCTCATACCGGTCCTCTGCAAAATGTGCATTTCCCTCAGGAATCAATAATGTGAAAGTGCTACCCTTTCCGAGAGTACTGTCCAAATTCACCGTGCCATGATGAAGATCCATCGTATTTTTAACAATACGCAAGCCTATGCCTACCTTATTAGAAAACAAAGGTGTATTTTCTCCGGTAATAAATGATTCAAAAATCCTCCCCCGTAACTCTTCCGGTATTCCTTTACCTGTATCCGATATGATTATACTGCAAAATGAATATCCATCTATCTCAATACGGTTCATCTTAAAAATCACCTTTCCATTCGGAGATGTATACTTAAACGCATTAGATAATAAATTACGGATAGCCGAACTTATTTTTCCACGTCTATCCATAGCAAAAGTGGCTCATTCAGCGATTCAACCGTAAAGTTAATCCCTTCTGTTTCTGCCAGTTCATGAAAAGAATCGGTTATCTGCTTTGCCAATACCACTATATCGACTTTCGAAATTCGGAGTTTAATCATACCTGCTTCAATCTTCTGCACATAAAGCAAATGATCGACCAATGTCTGCAAAGAGGTTCCATTGCGATACATGGCAGCCAGTTTAGTATAGACGGTGTCTGAAGGGCGGACGGTTCCTAACAATTCCTGCAGAGGAGATAAGATTAAAGTTAAAGGTGTACGCAACTCGTGAGCTGCATTCGTAAAGAAATTCTCGCGTTCCATCCGAATCTGCTTCTCCTTGTCACGTTCTACAGTAGCAGCAAATATCTCATGTTCCAAGCGCAACTCGTGCTCCAACCTCTTTTGCCGTAATTTAATACGCTGTATAACCATATAAACTATTATCCCTCCCAGCACCATCATACAGAAGCGGAAAAAGAAAGTTTCACTCCAATGAGGCAAAATCTCTACTCTCAACGAGGTTATTTTACTGTCTCTTTCATCCGGATAAATATTTTTCACCTCAAAAACATATTCCCCGGCAGGAAGGTTAGCATACGAAACTTTTTCCCCTCCGTTGGCCACAAGCCAATCAGGCTGATAAGGACGAAGCCTGTAACTATACTTCTGCTGGCTTTCAGAATAAGAAAGGTTATTGAACGTCAGCGCAAAGTCACGATTCGCATGATTCAACCGGACAAAAGGCGTATAGAAAATACTTTGTGAAAGAATGGTCTGCCCATTTACCTCTCTTCCTATCTCTACAAGTTTATTATTTACCTCCAATCCGGTAATCACGACAGATTCGGAAGTGGTAAACGCTTTAATGTCATCGGGGTTAAAATAAGTAAGATTCTTATTATTCCCCCAAAATAGAACATCCTCACAATGCAGGACAGAACGGTTACTGCCCGCAATGTAATAATTATAAAACAAATGTTGATGACGACTATAACGGGAAATACCTGAATTAGATCCCAGCCAGATTTGCCCGTGCGCATCCTCAGTCATACAACCAATAAAGTTACTGCACAATCCATCCCGGGTAGTATATACATGAGTTATCGCATCCTGTCCGGGAGAGAAAACTGCCAGACCGGCCATATATCCGACATATAGATTACCATCGGACGAAGCTAATAATGAACGCACGGAATTCTCAACCATACCGTACTTCTTTTCATAGCCGGTCTGCAGTTCATTTTCATTTATCACTTTACATATACCATAATTAGCAGTGCCCAGCCAAAGCGTATGATCATCAGTTTCAGCCATAGCACGAATATAAAGAGGAGACAAATTCTGTAACCCGGATACTTTAAAATGCATCTTCTTACACCTGTTCGTCTCACGGTCGAATAACCAGAGTCCTTTATGTGTACCAATCCAAAAATGACCTTTGCTATCAAGGAATAAGGCCCAAACTGATGATTTGTTAAGGTCACCATTTTCCGTAATCAATCGCAATATCTTGAATGAGCGTTCCTTTTTATAATAACAAGTCAATGAACCATCTAAATTTCCAAACCATAAATTTCCTTTCTCATCTTTCAGACTGCACAACACTGTCTGTTGTTTTTTCACATTTTGATCTCCCACTTGAAAGAAGTCTATTTTTTCTGAAGTACCAAACGCTGTTCGGCTTCGCATAATTCCTTTATGGTATGTTGCCCAACCAAAGATAATGATCGTCATCCGCTACAATAGAACAAATCTCATTATGCCTGTCCTGATAAAAACGATTATAAAACTGCATACGCAAATCCGACCAGATTACTCCTCCACCATCCGTACCAATCCACAGAATACCATGTGAATCGTAATAAGCCGCAATCATCCTCGTTTCAAGATTGCGGTGCATCAAAGAAGAAGTGTTACTATAAATTTCTGTCAATATCCCGTCCTGATTATTTTTATCTATTGTCATCACTGTATATCCATTCCACGTTACGGCCAAATATCTATTCTCATTCAATTTGATAACACCGAAAACATCTGTATGAGAAAGTTTGTCGGATACCGGAGCCACATGATAAGTCAGCTGCTTGATTTTCCCAGTCCGTTCATTATAATAAATAACCCCATGAGCAATTGTAGAAATCCATATCCGGCCATCATCATACAAAACAGAATTTACAGACAGACTACCGGTACGACCCAAGTCAATCACCCGAAGAAACTCAGGTTTGTCGCATCCAGCAAGATAATTCTACCTTTTTCATCAATCAGGCAGATACTTTTTTTATCCGAAGAATAAGTTATGGCAACCAAAAGATTATCCTGATTATCCCAGCCTGTATATTTTTCTTCAACCCGGAGCCGAAGTTCACCTCTTTTGATGCGCACCGCTTCATTAAATGTAACTCACTTCCGGAAATCACCCAAACCAACGAATCATTCTTCTGCAACATCCCTCGAGATGGAATGCCCTGTCCCGAAGAAGAAACCACAGACAAAAAGCGTTCTTTTTTCAAATCAAATGCAGAAAATACACCATTATCCACAAATGCCAGCACCCCATCAAAAGCTTCCTTCAAGTTTGAGATACTAGGATAACTACTACTTATTTCGAAGTTTGTAATCCGCCTGCCGTCATAACGACTCAACCCGTTTCGGGTTCCAAACCAAACGAAACCTTCTTTATCCTTATAAACAGCAGATACGGTATTATCGGCCAATCCGTTTTGCATATTGAGCAGATGCACATCTTTTGAAAAAAAAGCATAACACACATCCGGCAGCAATATACATACTTCAATTATAAGCAGTGATAAGATTTTAAGGTTCATATTTAATTCATTACTTGTAGCAAAGGAATAAAATAAAAAAGAGATAACAACAAAGATTCACCAAAAAATATAGAGATGCATTAAACGTGCATACTGAATGAAATGAACATGTACAAAACGATTTCATTGATTAACATACATTTGCAATACATTAACCTAATGTCTAATTAAAAACAGAAAAGCATGAAAAAAAACTTGATTCTATTTTTGATATTGCTTTGTAACTGTACATTCCTGTACGCCCAGCAATTCAACATCACCGGTGTAGTTACGGATAAAAAGCTCAAAGAACCTATTATTGGTGCCAGTGTCATTGTCAAAGGAACAACCTATGGAACAGTGACAGATCTTGACGGAAATTTCACATTACAAGTTTCAAAAGGAAATGTGTTGGTTATCTCTTTTATTGGATACACCACACAAGAAATTAAAGTAAATGAAAATCAATTCTCGTATAACATTCAAATGTCTGAAGACACACAAACTTTAGATGAGGTCGTTGTAGTCGGTTTCGGTACACAAAGAAAAGCTAATCTGACAGAAGCTGTAGCCACAGTAGATACCAAAGTACTAGATTCCCGCCCTGTTACCAACTTAGGCCAATCATTACAAGGTACTATTCCCGGTTTAAATTTATCTGTTGGAGGCTTAGGAGGACAATTAGGACAAACTATGGATGTGAACATCCGTGGTACAGGTACAATTTCTACAGGTTCTAAAGCTGCTACCTTAGTCCTGATTGACGGTATAGAAGGTAACATGAACAACTTGAATCCAGATGATGTAGAGTCTATCTCCGTATTGAAAGATGCAGCCGCTAGCTCTATTTATGGTTCACGTGCGGCATTCGGTGTTATTTTGATTACTACCAAAAAAGGTAAAGCAGGAAAAGCTAGCGTCTCTTATTCCGGAAATGCCCGTTATGCCGGTCCTAACCATTTGCCGGATTTAATGAATTCCTACCAATTTGCTAACTATTTTAATGAAGGTAGTATTAACGGAGGAGGAAAAGCCATTTTTGATGAAGATACCATGGAACGCATCCAGCAATACATGAATGGTCAAATTACAACTAGCACTATTGCCAATGCAAATGGTAACTGGCAATTCCATGAAAAAGCCAATGACAATGTAAACTGGTATAAAAACTCATTACAAGTGGGCATGGTCCCAAGAGCACAACCTGAATATCAATGGCGGCAGTGACAAAAGTCAATATTACGTATCTGCCAACTATTTGGATCAGGATGGCAACCTTCGTTACGGAAAAGATTCCTATGAACGTATTTCAACCAATGCAAAATTTAACGCACAGCCTTTTAAATGGTTGGATATAGAAGTCAATACTAAATATGTTTATACCAAACTAGACAACCCTCTTTATAGCGACATGAATGGACTGTTCTATCATGATGTAGTACGTATGTGGCCTACAATGCCGTTTAAAGATCCTAACGGTTACTATATGCGCAACGGAAAATTAGGGCAACTTACTAATGGAAGCCGCTCCATCACCAGTAATAATAACGTTTATCTGCAAGGACAACTTGTTTTTCATCCCTTGAAAAACTGGAATATATATGCAAACGTAGGGTTACGCTTGATTGACCAAGTACAAAGACAGAATCTGAATAAAGTATATGAACACAACGTAGCCGGAGAAGCATTAGAACTGGCATACGGTGGAGAATATGCGGTGGGACAAACCGGAGCCATGCAATATTGGACTAAAGCCAATCATTTAACAACCAGCCTGTACAGTGATTATTCTTTTCATTCGATGAACATCA
>ENA-OQOA01000143-OQOA01000143.1-human-gut-metagenome-genome-assembly--contig:-NODE-143-length-40071-cov-3.304576_pt1 | contig 40071 bp, 53 predicted proteins | sample MGYA00242633_ERZ504888 | MGnify/ENA primary metagenome ERZ504888 (study PRJEB26092, sample SAMD00036372) | human gut metagenome | host: Homo sapiens | study: EMG produced TPA metagenomics assembly of...
TGGAAGGCTGGAGTTCTACCATTGAACTACACCCGCTTATAGTCGGGGTGACAGGATTCGAACCTGCGACCTCTTGATCCCAAATCAAGCGCTCTAGCCAAGCTGAGCCACACCCCGTAAGTGTTATGTGTTTTTGTCGCTCACAACAAAATATATTTTACTACGTTCTGTTATGATTGTCAAGAACTTTTTTCATTTTATTTTAATTTTCTTTGTTAGACAAAAAAATACTGCGGATGACAGGAGTTGAACCTGCACGTCGTAGACACTAGAACCTAAATCTAGCGCGTCTGCCAATTCCGCCACATCCGCATATTGCAAAACAACAAGCACTTGTTTTCTTGTCGACTGCTTGAATAGTATATCAAGTATTTATTTTCCTGTCAAGTATTTTTATACAAAAACAGCTGTGTCTGCTTAATTCCCACAGATACAGCCATTTTTGTGTTTTTAATACTGGTTCTTACTTTGTTTTTGCTGATTTTACATTCATCCATTTTGAATAAACTTTTTTGAATCCAACTTTCTTATAGGTACGAATGCGTACATAATATTTCTTCTTTGCTTTGTTAATTTAATGATAGCATATTTCCATACATCAAAAAAGAGACATGATCCTAGATCTCTCTAAAATCATATCTCTTACAACAATGAGCGTGCGGGGATTCGAACCCCGGACAACTTTGATTAAAAGTCAAGTGCTCTACCACCTGAGCTACACACCCTTATATAATTATCAAGAACTGGGCTAGCTGGACTCGAACCAGCGAATGCAGCAGTCAAAGTGCTGTGCCTTACCACTTGGCGATAGCCCATCATCATTAAAATTAATGATCAGGGTGGTAATGGGATTCGAACCACGGCCTCCAGAGCCACAATCTGGCGCGCTAACCAGCTGCGCTATACCCACCATATGTGTTACTTCTATATAATATATACAGATATAGAAAAACGAGCCTGAAGGGATTCGAACCCCCGACCCACGGCTTAGAAGGCCGTTGCTCTATCCAACTGAGCTACAGACTCAAATCTTATAGGTTACCTATAAAATTAAAAAGCGGGTGATGGGAATCGAACCCACGTGATCAGCTTGGAAGGCTGGAGTTCTACCATTGAACTACACCCGCTTATAGTCGGGGTGACAGGATTCGAACCTGCGACCTCTTGATCCCAAATCAAGCGCTCTAGCCAAGCTGAGCCACACCCCGTAAGTGTTATATGATTTTGTAACTCATAACAAGAATATTCTATCATATTTTGTTATGCTTGTCAATCCTTAAAAGAACTGCGGATGACAGGAGTTGAACCTGCACGTCGTAGACACTAGAACCTAAATCTAGCGCGTCTGCCAATTCCGCCACATCCGCATAGTGAGCGTGCGGGGATTCGAACCCCGGACAACTTGATTAAAAGTCAAGGAATCAAATCTATGTTAAACCGCATAAACTCTATTGTTCTCAATTTTGGTTGGAACGAAAATGGAACATTCTCGCTTCAACGTTGTTTATAATATCATATCATTTTCGACATTGCAACTACTTTTTTCGATTTTTTTCAAAGCCGTGCAAGTTTTCTTTCCTGCATATGTTCCAGACGTGTTCCATCCTAACTGTTTCCAGTATTTCTTCAAGGCTTGCGTTGTCTTTGCTTTCCAGATTCCGTCAACCGCTAATGGATGTTCGTTTGCATATGTACAATTTGCGTTCAGCTTCTTCTGTAACCACTTGATCGCATTCTTGGAAGAGTTCTTTTTTACAACGCTGTATGATACTTTTACGTTATCATATTTAGGTCGTCCATATCCTGCGATACGACTATTGCCTAAAGCATAGACTTCTTGCACACTGCACCACCATTTGGAATAACTGCTTCTCCATTGCTTGTGTTACCCTCGATCGTGAACACCATCTCGTCTGTGACTGCATACACAATCCCAGTGTGGCAGATTCTTTGAGAGTTCTTGTAAGAAAATCTGGTCTCCAATCCGTGGTGTTTTATGCCACTGGTCATGTTTTTGAATTTTTGTGCTGATGTTGGAGTGTATGCACTAAAGCCATGTAAGAGTTTTTTTGCTACATCCCTGCCGTATGCCTGCACCATACACCAATCCACGAACATGTCACACCAGTATGCATCGGTACCGTTAATGCCAAAGTATGCTCCATACTTAGTGTAGTTGTTGCTACCTGCGTTTTTTGTCTTGCTGTTTAGATTCTTGTTGCTTTTCTTCTCTAAGTATCCAACTTCTTTTTTGGCTACTGTAAGAAGCTTGTCTACCGTATTTGCCATATTAGTCCTCCTTATATTCGATTACCTCAGCAATATCCGTCTTGTTCTTTGCAAGCTCGCTATCTTTTACCCCCGGTGTTGTTGGATCTGTAATAATACCTACTGCAAAGACAATGTTAAGTAATATTCCAATCCCCTGTGTAACCATATCCTCTGATATTGATGGCACAATTCCCAAAAGTCCTAAAAATCTGATAAGATTGTGCTGACGATTAAACCTGCGATAGATATTAATGTTGCTTTATTCTGTAGTCTTAATTTGAGATTCATAGTTTCTCCTTTCTTTTTATTAGGAATATATGTTAATATGTATTTGAAGATTTTTTCATACTTAATCTTCAAATTTATACTTTCCCCCTACAAACTGTAGGGGGATTTTTTTTATTCAGTTGCTAACTCTTCGCACCCACTGTTCAATTAAGATTTCTTTTACTTCTCTTTTAACAGTTTTGGTACCTGTGCATATGTCTTTTTGCCAATCATAATCTGCTGTGCCCATAACATAGCCATCATTGTTTCGCCCTCCTTTCCGTATAGTAATTTAAATATCAATCTATGCATCATACACCACTTCCGACATTTCTAATATACATTCTGTCAGCATGGTATTTGATTCCTGCATATCCACCATTCGTGACTGCATTTCTTTTATTGTATCTACCAGTTTTTGTGCATCTTCGTAGGTTATCTTACCGTTTTCATCCGGTGTTATTTCTGGTACTTCTGGTACTTCTGGTGCTGTTTCTGGCAAATCCGGTTCCCACAAAGAATCCACTTCTTCGTAATTGTCTTGCGCGTCATCTTTCGCAAGGATCAAAACACTGTATGTATCTGTACCGTTTAACATTTTCAACCTTTTTTCCACTATCTGGATAAAGATATATGATATTGTTTTTTACTTCGGTTCTCACTTCTACCACCTCCTACATTGATGCGATCGTCCAGTTTTTAGCTGATAACTTAGCTAATATTTCCGATGTAAATATGCTATAGATATTTTTAGAAACCTTTAACGTATAAGGACTATCTAATGCGAGTGCGTGGTCTGCAAAGCTGTTTAGTGTTTCTACGTCTGGTAGACCATTGATGTTGCCTAACCAACCTGTTTTTTCAATAATCGTTCCAATATTGCATTGGAAATTGATTTTAACAGGTGTTGGACATTGGAAGAAACCGAACATACCATCGTATGCATTATTAGTAATTCGTTTTTACTGATAGCTAACGTTTTCCCCAAATTCAAATAATCAATGACAATCTGACCAGTCGAATTTGATTTTCCAGACATATAAAGTATATTACAATGACTGTATAGATCTGTTGATTTTTGCATATTAGGGAACGATACTTTTGATATGCGTTCCAATTTATCACATTCCCTAAATATCTCTGTAATGTTTGTTATGTTGGCATTTCCTGTAATACTAGCAACTTCTCTTAATTTTTTACAGCCAAAGAACATATGGTCAATGACTGTAGCATTATCTATCACAAGGTCTGGTACATTTTCTATTTGTGTGCTGTTAAATGTGTTGCTTAAATTTGTAGCGGTTCTTATTACTTCTTTATAATTTGGAATATTTTCAATTAATTTTAATTGTCCTCCAGCAAAACATTGCGGTAAACTAGCATTTATTGGAATATTAACAGATGAATAATCAGTTATACCACAATTCGCAAACGCATTGTAAAACGATATAGAAGTATCTACAAGATTAATATTAAAGCTTTCAATATGCTTTAATAATGGCGTATTGGAGAATATATCTTGAACACTAATTAAGCCTTTTAAATTGATAGAGATATTCCCAACTGACGTCAATTTTTGACAATTTCTGAATATTCCATGGCATCTTCTATTATTGGCGACATTATTCAATGTTACATCCCCAACAGATGTTAGACCGCTATCAACAAATAATTCTCCCATATCATAACCGATGCTACTAACCGTATTCGTAATACTGACATTACCTAACGTAAAAGGTCCTTTAACGCCGGCGAAAGCTCTTCTTACTGTATCGTATTCTGAATCGGACCTAATCTCAATATCAGCTCCCTCTAAACGATTAATATTAGTTAATGCAGTGCATCCATCAAGCATCATATGGATATATTTACATTTGCCAATCACCTCTGGCGTGATACAATCTGGTAATTTCTCTAAGGCTTTGAAATTTTTGAAAAACTGACTTAAATCGTTAAAATCCTCATCTAACTCTAACGTCAATTTCTCAAAATTACGGAGAGGTGGATATGCCGTATTTGTTGATGTTTTTGGCCATAATTTATCAGCACTCGTGGTCTTGATATATCCCTCAACCTCAAATGTCGGTGGTAAGTAGAAACGAGCATTATATCCGTTATACATCCATTCTGGAGTTTTATATGCTGTAAAATCACAGTTTGCAATTACTTTTCCGATTGATTCTGGTATCACAGTTTCGTCTAATGCTAACATACCCATTTTTGGATTATTTGAAAAATCTATAGTATCGGTCACTTCCACATCATCCATATAAATAGACTCAAGTTTCGTCATATTAGTATAATTTCCGTTCTCTCTACTAGTTCCAACACCAAACGTATTATTGTAAAAATATCCATTTTTGTAAGTTTCGCCACAAATAACTTCATTACCAATATAAACACCATTCATTTTTGATGTTAAATGAACGCTTCTGATATTTGTAAATCGTTTTAACATGAGACATTTAACTCGTTCCATATTAATATCCATCTGCTCTTGCATTGTTTTGAATCCCATACCATACAATCTCAAGAATCCAATACCACAATCTATTTTGAAAGTTTCAATATGCGTTTCTTTATAACTATCTTGTGCCCCTGTACCACTTATTAACAATATAGGAATATTATCAATATCACATAACTTAAGATTTCTTAACAATGGTGTATTATAATTCCTAATACCGTTAACTGTATTAGTAATATTTATTGATACAACATCATCATCCACAAACAATTTAGGAGAACCACTGATCAATATTGTTTCTGACCTTATAAGAACCGTTTTTCTTCCGTTTTGCACTTCATACCGCATGTATGCTTCTGGACAGTTCTCAACTGTAAACTCAGACAATATCGCATCTTTATTAACAGATAACAACCCTAACAACGGCATATTTTTCAAAGACAATGATTGTAATTTACTTGATGTTATCTGTAATGTTTTTAAGTTACATCCAGTTGTAGGGAATAAGACGTTCGTAAGTAACGTATCGTTTAGATTAACTTCACTCAACATTGCAAACATAGATAGGTCCAATACAGACGATTTTCCTGTGGATGTATCTCCTAATTTTGTACATCCATTCAGTTTTATCTTTGAAATAAACTTATTGTTTTCGTTCAGACGAATATCGTTCAATACTTTTGCGTTCTGACAATCGACCTCAACCAATCGGCTTGCTTCTACAAGGTTTAATGTTGATGGATTTGCGTTTGTTAGTCCGTCGATCTTTTTAATCTGCTTTGCGTTGTAAACGATGATTTCTTGGTCCGTTGCTGTCGCAAGAGTTCCATTAAATCGTGTGGCCTTCATCATACCGTTAGCATCACGACCGACTTTTAATCTTTGTTCTACCCCATTTCTCCAACGTACTGTCAGATACTGTGGAGAATATGTAAGAATATCAAGATTGATGTTTGCGGTAGTGTTTGCACGAATCGTGATAGATTCTTTCGTATCTTCTTCATAACCGTATATGGTGTCAAGATATAACAGTCTTTCTTTTACCCATTTTTTCATATGCTCGCTTCGTCTACCATGCAGCATGAACAGGTAATCGTTTTTGAACTTGATATATTTTGCTTCCATATCCTTGTTATATTGCAGTTCCCCGATTTGTGCTACCTGTCCGTCATACCAGTATTTCAAGATATTATCTAATCTGTATTTAGATGTTCTAAGCTTCTTATACATTGCAGATAATTCGTCTGCAAACACATTTTCAACCATCGTCCATAATTTAGAACCAGACGTATTATAAACACCCTCTGTAATGTCAATATCACTGTAAAATTTCAAATATCCTGTATTATCCAGACCTAGCTGTGTATCGAGGTCATAGAACTGCGGATACCAGATGTTTCCGTCCCATGTGGTTAACATCATGTTCTTACCTAAGTTGTCAACCATTCCGAATAGATGCACCTGCAAGAAATATTTGAGTAGATATTCTTTGTTGAAATACTGTTCTAACTCGTTTTTGAATGTTGTTTCATCTGCATTTTTTACCCAAGTAACAAGTCTTTTCAATACGTTGTACTTCTCAGTAATCTGTTCAGATGTACAATCATCTTCGTCTGGATATCTCAATTCAAAGTCTGTACGTAAAGATTCATCTGTATCATTTTTAAAGGCACCTGCTGATGTGTCAGAGTTTGATGATACCTCAAAAGACATACAGTTTTCCTGTCCGGTAACTTCATTATCTAGTCCAAATGATTTATTACATCCTTTATCAAGATTAAAATTAAACACACCCATATACACTGGTGTTGATGCAGAATCCTTTGCAATATATAACTGGATTGGGAATCCGTTGATTGCTGTACGGACCTTACTATTTGTTTGCTGAGGTGGTACTTTTGTATCGTACAATTCGTCATTGATAAATTTAGCCATTCCGGTATTGTTTGCATGAGATGATTCCATATAATCAGCTTTCAAACAGAATGTATCTTCCAAGATTCCATTCTTGAACGGACTATACTTATATTTACTTCCATCCGGATTCTTTAGCTTGATTTTGTAATTCTTTACAGCGTACTGCAAGGAAGATGTTCCCTGCCATCCAACTTGACAATTCTCCAAGTCAAAAGAAGCTCCATATTCATCCGCATTACCAGAAATATATTTAATCCTAAGCGGTACTTTATTCTCTTTTGTCATTGCCGAAGTATCTCCGTAGAAATACATCGTAGGCATAGCATTTTCGTAGTTAAGAAGATATTTCGCTTGCTGTTCATCCATATCCGGAATATCAGCTACAAAGTTTTTAACAATTTCTTCACTGTCCAATGCTCTTGCATACACTCTGAAACTATAAATCTCACAGTTTCCGAACACATTTGGAACCCATTTTGAATCAACGGTTTCAAGTTTTGTTCCTAAGAATATCTTTGTGTTGTTTGTGAAATTTTCGCTGTCCTGCATTAAGAATGTTTCTGTCAGAACACCGTTGTTATAGATTTTTGCAATCTTATTGTCACGATCAATAACAAACGTGGCTTTTGAGATACTATCTTGTTCTACCGTACTCTTTAACTGAGATGATGCAGAGTTCATGTACATATACTCAGTATCTATTGCAAATCCTTTACTATAAGTATCGTTACCTCTCATCTCTAGTACACAAGCATCTTGGTTAGCTACATCTCTTGTGTTGTATCGGATATCCACGGTCATTCCATATGGTGCATTATCGGCTAATGCTTCTAAGTCAATCTCTACATAAGCCTGTCCGTTACATTTCAGAGCATTGTTTTCCCAACCATTAGTATTGAAGTTGAAATTATGCAGAGTAGCTTTAACGCCTTTTCCAGATTTATCGATCCATGTTTCCTTGTCGATATCTTGATTTGTTCTCCCTGTTGCATCAAACCAGCAAAGCAAAGACGCGTCCTTTACCGGCTCCATCGGTGTATAATCTCTTACTTCAACGATCAGATTTCTTTCAATGCTTGCAGTTTTACTTCCATCTTTTGTTGTTGCAGTTATCTTAAGAGTATGACTTCCTATTTCTAGTGTATTTGTCGCCCAAATATTTGTACCTGACGGGACCTCTACTCGTTTCACAACCGTATTATCTACAGCATATTCTACTGTGAATTTAGTTTCACCTTTCATTGATACACGATATGGAAATTCCAACATATCCTTATATTTTATAGTTTTTGTATTAAAATCTGTGATCAATGTAAGATTGTCTGCGTCTTCAATGATTACATTAAAGTTTAACGTTTGTGATTTATATGAACCGGATTCAGCATGAAAACTTACTTTATGAGCACCGGCACTCATTGTAGGTAGAGTAATGATGTTATATCCATTTTCAGCATGTAATCTCGTTTCTACACCATCAATTGTCTGAACAATATAAATCGGATCAATTGAAATTGTATCAATCGTGATCGGTACTTTTATAACATTTACGATATTGAAATCCCCACTATCGTCAAATGTAGATGTAATATCCAATGTTCCAACTCTAACGCTAAAGCTAAGTGTATCTGTAAATGTTTCTGATGCATCTACGACATACATCGTGATCGTGTGATTACCTTTATTTAAATCATTTAGTGTAACCCTGTTTGTTCCCTGTGGTACTGTTTCTGTAACTGTCTCGACAGAATCCACCATAACATGTAATGTTCCATCTCCGGATACTGGGGATGCAAAACGATAGCGGATATCTATTGGCGAACCATATGCATAATTTCCACCAGTAAAGCTACTTTTTAATGTTGCGACATTGACGTTTCCACCGCCACCGCCAGAGCCACCAAATTCTTCGCAAGCCATAGCAACTTTTAATGGAGTCATCATAACGGTATCGTCTACTCCTGCCCTTGCCTGTTCTTCTGTTGCGATTGGATAATATGGCATGGTATTTTTTAAATCGTCTGATATTTTTTTAATCTTATCGCCTGTAGCTTTGGCATCCGCAGCCTTTCCAGATACTTCAAGTGTTTCATCTGTAACTATACCCTCGCTGTTATACTTTTTCCCAGAAGTCCAAGCTGATGTATTGGCGTTCCAATAGTACCAATTACCTTTTATATAGCCACTTTCTTCTCCATAATAGACATACACCCTTGTCTTATCTGTCATTTGTGATATTGATGTTGCAACATAAGGGGAACCAATCTGCCCCATAATCGCAGACCATGGTACTTTCTTTAGATCATCTTTCCCCACCAGACAATACATATCTTCTGTCGGATTAGACAACAGCGGTAAATCATTTATCTTTGCCATTTGCATCCACCTCTTTTACTTCTACACCAGACTTCTCTAAAAACTCTTTCAATGCTTTCTGGTCTTTAAACTCAATTTCTTTTTCAGTAGGTTGCTCTATCATCCCTGCATACAGCCTGTTTTTCTGCATCAACACATCGTTATGTACCTTAATCAAGGACATTTCCACAACGTCCAATGTGGCACCGTTCTGCATTGCTTCTGTGATGATTGTATTTATTTTTGTGCTAAGATTCTCCGACAACACGGAAAATGTCATATCTACGTTCATATGTCCTCCTATTTTGAATAATTGGTCAGTAGTCCCTTTGTAAAGATAAGTTTCCCACTTACCATTGATTTTATCGTTCCTGTTGAAGTAGCTGTTATGCTTTTTACAATTGGTATCTCTACTGTTTGACCAACGCTAATTTCATTTGTTCCACCATCTTCGTTGTAGTCTGTTACCGCAAGAACCGGAGAACCAAAAACTATAATGCTTTTCCCATGCAGCGCCATTCCATAATTATTTTTATATACTGCACGACCAGACATAAATGCTGTCCTTTCCCCGTTCCTCAGTATTTCGACCCAACCATGATTGAGAGATGATGTATATACGTTGTCTACATTTGAGCAAATTCCACTGAATGTTCCACTCGCAGCCTTAAGTTCTCCTGTAAACGTACCAGTCGCAGCCTTTAACTCTCCACTGAATGTTCCAGTGACTCCGTTTAGCTGTCCTGCAAATGTTCCGCTTGCCGCCTTAAGTTCTCCACTGAATGTACCTTTTGTAGCATTGATACCGTCCTTATCCCATGTACCGATAACATTATTGTTCTCGTCATACATTATAAAGACACCATTACCATTATTCTTTCCGCCAAGTGCAAGTTCTCCGCCTTTTGCGTATGTAAAGGATATATACAACTGGTCTCCCTCTTTGTAGATACCTTTAATTGCTCCATCATTGGTCAACAGATTAAATATCTGTTCATGAGTCAATGCTTCTACATCCATAACCAACGGTATTGATTCTTCGTCAAGTATTATCTTTTTGTCTGGTGTGTAAAGTCTGCATCGTACATAGATGATATCTTTCATGTTTCTCTTGCTGACAACTATCATGCTACCTGCATTTGTTTTTAAATAGTTCCCTGTTGTCACTTCTAAACAGTTATAAAACGGAAATGTAATTGTGCTTTCATTCTCCGAACTTTCATATGTTTTGGTCCATATCTTGCCATCTTTCGATTCTTCTATCACAAAGATTCCTTGATATTCTGTTTTCGCTGACTCTGTACCGTCACGATACGAAGCTTTGAATGTGATTTCGTCCGGTATTACATCTCCATTCTGTGATTTTTTCAAAATAGCAGATGATGTTTCCAACAGATACACTCTCCCCGGACTACCATCACGAACTTTAGCAATATTAAATCGTTTCTTTGCTGTGTATGTTACATACTTTGCGGTAACATCTATCCATCCAGTATCTGTTGTAAGTGATGTGACGGTATAAATATTTTGCTTTGAATCAAACGTACCGTTTACGCCGTCAGATTTTGCAAATGAAAAGATAGTATCTTTTGTTACATCTGTCTGCCCCCAAAACGTCTGTACTGTAAACGTCACTTTTGGAAATTTCACATAATTTCCCTCGTGATCTACACTAATACCTTGGTATTCGTTATCCATCTTAAGGATTAGATTTCCTGCCTTTTTTATATCCTCAATTTCTTCGGTTAATTTCTTTCCGCCAATAGAAATGTTGTCTCCGCTGATAACCACCTTGCCGGTATCCATATCAACCAAAAAAATCGTATTTCCAAAAGAATCTTTTACTTGTATTCTTCCAGACGTGATCACATCCGCTGTAAGACCTGTAGCCCTTAAATATCTAACAATCGTATCTCCATCAACCGTCATTCCTGCATTGTATGTTTTTCCACCATCCGTAGAAACGCCCCATGCTTCCGCTGTCATTTTCCAGATCATATTAGAATCTTTTAGCTGTGGTTTATTGTGCAGATAAAAAATTTGTCCGCCTGCCGAATCTTTTTCAATTGTTGTATAAGTTCCGGAAGAATTATTTAATCTATTTTTCAGTTCTTCTAATGCTTTTTGCCTGTCTGTTTTTTCTTGTGCAATCTGCTTTCTGTATTCCACATAATTTTTGGTTGCTGCGGAATATCTTACAGCGCTATTTTTTCTGTGCTCTCAGCATTAGAACTTGTTGTTTGAGAATTATTTGTATTAAATTTCGTTGATGATACAAGTATTTTGTACCGGTCAAATTTTGAATCAGTAAGAATTGCAACATCTCCGGCTTCTAGTGTTGGATCACTGATATGTGTGATCGTAGCTTTTCGAAATGCAAACCCTATTAACTGTTCTCCTAAAAATCCAGATACCGTTTGACCGGCACCATCTTTAATTAGCTCATTGTTTTCAATCGAAATAAGGTATCCATCTGATCCTGTCTGATAATTTATATATCCATCATCACTAGAAGTCGTGTTTTCTGATCCCTCAGAAGTATCAGAATCATCACTGCTATTTTCAGTATCTTTCTTTTCCATTACTCTTACACCAGTAATGACCACATCATCTGTAGCTACATCAGAGTTATATACTCCATTAAATTGGTAGATTTCATCTGGTATTTTTCTTCTAAATATGGTTTATACACATATAATGTGTTGTCCCCTTTGAATCCAATGTTGATAGAAACATTCTGTGATGTTGAAACAAAATCAAATTTGAACCCAGTCCAACCATCATTTAATTCTATTTCTTTGCTTGCAATTTCTTTTGTTCCATTTAAAATCTTCAAGATTGCTACATCGTTATCTTCTGGATACTGCATAAAAAATTGACCACCAATTGTATAATTAGTAGCCAACTTAAGATTCGGAACTGCTTCTACTGCATAGCCTGTTTTTCCTGCATTTGGGATGATTGAAAGCATTTCTTTATATTCAATTGTATCCGTTCCTATTTTTGCATCTACAGCTTTCCAACTTGTTATACCACCATCAAACAAACTGTCAGGAATCAAATTTATAAGTGTTTTTTCTAAAAGACTCTGATTGAACCATTTTAATTCCAACTGCCCATTGACATTGCACCTACAGTAATTTCCTGAGATTTGACCGCACCAAGCAATCACTTCACGAAATGTTACCGCAGCATCAGTCGGTCTTGTATTGATAATATAGTCACCATGTGAAAAATCTGGTGTATTTAATGTCACTCCGCATATATCACATGCATCCATAACGATCGTCTTTAATGTTGCCGGATACTCCAACTTACTTTCAGAATATGCCCTGTCAAACTTACCCATATTATCTATGCATGTAAGTGTTATAATTGATCCATTATATTTTGTATCATCTACTGTATATACACCTTTTTTATTTTCTCAATTCGTGGTGTATACGAAGATTCCGTTTCATCGTCTGCATCTATATAAAATTCCGTTTCATTCAAATCAATACCTAACTGCACACTTACTACAGCTTCTTTAAAGTCATATTTCGTAAACTTATCATAGATGTTATTTATTACAATCGTGCATTGATTGATAACAGCTGATCCAACTTCAAAAGTTCCACTTGAAACTGCATCTTCAATCGTAACTCCGCCATTCCATATATCATCATTGGTCAAATTTAGAGTTGTCCCGTCTTTCAACGTAATATCTGCGTAACTAAGATAATTACAATTTCCGTTATTTAATTTATCTCTAAATTCACTTGATACGTTGATCATAATTTACCTCTCTATTATGTCAAAAGAAACACTCTCTATAATTTTTTATTTTTCATCCACCATTTCACAGGTGCTTTTCTGTCCCCTGTGTAAAATGTTCTTGTCTGATATTTATTTGCCATCATGTCCCAATATCTTACTTTTACATATTCTGGATTAAAGGCTTTCAATATTTCCGAAGTAACATCTGGTGTTTTAGCATTCCATTTCAATGCCAACTTTCTTTTCTGTGCTTTTCTATTTTTATGCATCAATGCATCATCCGTTCTTCCTGAATCCGATGCTGATACATCTTGCAATGACCATTCATAAGAAGCGGGACATGGCATTACTTTACCATTAACTTCTATCATGTGTTCTGCCATAAAAAATCCACCTCCAACTATTTAAGGTTAGCGATCAATTTTCGCTTTTATTGACCGTATAAACTGCAAAAACGCCTATCGTTCTCGATAGACGTTTTATAATTTTATATTATACAATACTCTTTGGTCTTATTGTGTATCATGTGGTCTTATTTGCGGCTAAAAATATGTACAACAAGTGTTAACAATACAGTAGCTGCTGCTTTTCCTTTAATGTCACAACCAAAGGCTTTGCAACAATAAACTGTAGTAACCACAAAACAAAATTGACAATTCCAAAATTGACGGCAAAAACTACGATCATTCCTAAGATTACTGCAATAATTGATACAGCTAATTTATTTTTTCATTTTTTTTGATCATATCATATCCTCCTACTCTAACCAGTGATTATCCAAATAATAAAATCCGAACACCGCTAACCCTGTCCCAGTGATCCAGAATACCCAAAACAGAATTTTACAAACTCCACCTTCTGATTTATACAATTCTACTGTATCTTTCAGATTATGTTCGTTAAATCCACTTTTTGTTATCGTGTTATTTTTTAATTTTGTATAAATTGTCCCTTTAATCGGATTTGCTTCCATTCCATAATACTTGTATCTAACATCATGTGAAATTTTTATTGTATCAATATATGCCCTAGATATAAAATCAATTTTATCTACATCAAATTTCTGTCCTGCAAAAATTATTTCCTTGCAAGTTTTACTGTTAGATCGTATTTGATCCCATGTATAATAAACTTCTGTTACATACGTTTTCCCACGCTTAACTGTTCTTGTATGTCTGCGATATTCCTCTCTAACTTTTTTGATTGAATAATATTTACCGCCGATCATTTGATACGTGACTGTATCTACAGGTTTTATTTTCCCATACACGAAAGCATTTCCTAAATCAGTTTCTATCCCATACCGAAACATATCATTACTTTCAATCTTTGCAGCACGATTATATTCTTCGTTCTGATCCATGATGTAATTATCAATTTTCCCACTGATAGTAAAACCAATCAGAAACATTAATCCAACAATAACAACGCTTGCTATAATCTCTCGTGGAGTTATTTCAAAAGTATCAAACTGAAATCCTTTGAATTTTCTCATAGGCTACTCACTAAATAAATTCTGCGGTGCTGTCTCTGTTGCATCCTCAAATTCCAAATATTTATACTTTTTCTGATGATATCCCAAGAAATTCAAGAATACTCTTGTCGGAAATTTCTTGACGTATCTGTTGTATTCTTTAATCTGCTGATTGTAATTGTCTCTTACGTCTGAAATTTTATTCTCCGTTACCGCCAACTCTTTCATAAGTCGCTGATAGTTCTTGTCCGACTTTAATTCTGGATAAGCTTCTTTTACCGCTGCAATCGCTGTACCAGTGCTTTCAATTTTTCCAGTATTTGAACTACGTTCTTTGACAATATCTTTTAGTGTATCTGCTTCGTGTTTATCATACGCTTTCACACTGTCTGCCAGATTATACACTAAAATCCTGTCTTCTCTTTTTCCTGCGCATTGATTGCTGCCTTTGATTCTCCCACCTGTTCTTCTAGTGAAATTGCATGATTCTGTGATCCCTGAACCATAAATACACAAGATAACGCAATTGCTATAATCGCAGCTAAAATAATCAATGGTATTTTCCATGTTGTATTTTTCATCTTTTCTTCTCCTTTTCTTTGATGATTCTATATCTCAACAGGATAATCACTCTTAACATTGTCATAGTATTCATCCTGAACTTTGTAGAATTAGATTTTTCACGGATTTTTATAATTCATAAAGTGCATGATCTTGTAATTAATTGTGAATCCGCTATTTTTGCCATATTCTGTTGCAAAGTATTTATCAATCATAAGTTTGTATAAATCAAAATCCAGTTCTGTGTCTTGCATATTCTCAGGAACAAAATAAAACTTCTCAACCAACTCTACGCATTTTTCGTCAGAGATCATTGGATGGTCTGTTCCTTTCTCCAACTGATATTTCTTGAAAAAGTATTTAACAATATCTCCGATTACACATTCATCTTTTGGATTGTTATACAGATCATCGTCAAACTCTTGATTGACTCTAAAACCTAAATGGATTTTATCTTCAATTGTCTGACTAAGAGTAGTTTTATTTCCCTTTCTCTTTATGATTTTGACCTTATTTCTCCCAGAAATAGGCATGAAGTCTTTTTTATCTCTACACACATCATTATTATCTTTATCTTCTGTTGATAAAAAAGCATAATCTTTATCGGTAGATAAAGCATTGTTAATATCTGTGTTAGTCTCTGGTAATGCTTCTGTCAAGTTGTCGCTTTCGAAATCATCTTGTCTGACTGTATGGTCTGATTCTGGTTCGTCTAAAATCTGATCAATGATTTCTTCTAAAACCTCATCATTTACTGTATACCACTTTGTAGATGTGGCACCATTACGACGATTGTTATAATTTCCCACTAAAACAAGACCCTTGTTGCGTAAACTATAAAAAATACGCTCAACGGTCTTATGTGACCAAAACGGAAAATTTTCTTCCTGCCACTCTCTGATAGAGTTATAGCACCAATATTTACCATCGTGGAAATTTCTATTCTGTTTTTATTTACGGAAATCCAATAATAGATTTGATTCAGAACGATTGCTTCATTTAAGCCAATCATTTTTGCAAGATCAGGATTGATTACTAATACGTTACTTTTGAAAAATAAATCTAATTTCTTACTCATATTATCACCTCGTGGTTATTTGAACATTAACGTGTGCACCCTCATGTTAAAATATAAAAACAGCAAACGGAACGTACACGAGGAAAGACGTTCTTTTCGCCGGCACACAATGGCTAGTTTGCTGTAATTATTAAAATAAAAAAAGACATACACAGGATTGTGTGGTCTTCATGACCTTTGCATCCTGTGTATGTCTCTTAATTTAAATTCATCATAGCATAAAGTTTTACATAAATCAATATGCATTTGATGGTTTTAATCTGTAATTATTTCTTGCTTGTCCTTTTGCAACGGACCTTGCAAGAACTTCATTATCTTCTGTATATAATGTTGCGTATAAGTTTATATCTGGTTGATTTCCGCTATTGTTCATCATAGCAACAACAACCCCACGTTCTACAGCATCAGCAATGATACTTTCATCAACCATACCACCGGAATTACCAACGATACTATCTGCGATCATCTTCATAGTTTTTGGATTTTCAAGTGGTAATACAGCTTCTGATCCGGCTTCACCGACACCGATTACGGATGCAGAATCAAATAATCCACCTTTTTTATACCAATCTACTTTAAATTTAGTTGGTATGCTTAAGCTCATTCCACCAAAGTTAAAGTCTTTTGTTCCCCAAGAAATATGAGGTGTTGGAATACGTAAAGATTTAAAACCATTAATAAACTGCTTAATGATATTTTGCCCAACTTTATACATATCTCCAACGGCATCTTTCACATTGTTTGGTAACTTTTTCAACCAGTTCCTAGCATCTGTCCATTTATCACCTTTTAATCCAGAAAGCATACCTTTCATAGCTTCTGCTCCTTTGGCAACCAACCATGCTGCCGGAGATGTGTTTGCTAATGTATTTACCGTAAAACTCTTTAATCCTTTTACGGTTGATTGGAAGTTTCCGTTCTTCACGTTCTCCCAACCGTTTTTCATTCCATTAACAGCTTGCTTACCTTTTTCAACCAACCAATTCTCAGCACCAGTGACTTTACCTTTGATGTAATTTCCGATACCTGCGGCTGCCTGTCCGACTTTGCTTTCTTTTACAGACTCCCATCCGCTACGGATACCTTCGACTGCATTCTGTCCTTTTTCTTTCAACCATTCACCGGCATTTCCAACTTTTTCTTTAATAAATTTGCCGATTGTACTAACAGCTGTTCCGAAACCAGATTTTGCACTTTCCCATCCATTGCGCAAGCCTTCAATAAGGTTTTTCCTTTTCCTTAACCATTCTCCGGCGCTGTTAAATCCATTCACAATATTCTCTTTTACGTTTCCAATAAACTTAGATATTGCACCCCAGTTTTTGTATATTAAAAATCCACCAACGATTACTCCAACTATAGCTAATCCAATCGGTGAGAACAGCACGCCAAGAACACTGCTAAATGCAGCTGATACAGCTGGTGCAAACGTACCTGTTACCCATGATGCAATTCCACCTGCAAATGAAACCGCTTTTTGGAAATAATTTTGTTGAAATAACTTCCGCGATCTTCGGTGCAACATCTGTTGTAATCTTCCCCGGAATACCTTTTAAAAGGCCAATCGCATCCAAAACATACGTTCCAATCGCCGTACCTAATGTAGATTTTGAAAAAGCTCCTGCCATTTTCTTTAATGCTATGATTAATAAGGAAGATGATCCGTCTACTTCTTTAGGTATTAAACCAAACGCCGAAAGTATAGGGCTTACAATTTTATCCACTGCTGTAGCAAGTTTAATAGCACCAAAAGCTATAATAAACTTTCCTTCGATTGTGGTTCCTAATCCTGAGATAAGTCCACCTAATATTGTTTTGATTGTTGTAAATACTTCTCCGAATATTCCGCTCCAATCAATACTACTTAGGAATGTTCCAATACCTCTTCCAAGTCCTGCCCAGTCTGTATTTTGCGCTACCTGTGAAAATACTCCAAGAAGATTTTTTACAAAAGTGCTTAATATTTGTCCATTTTCTTCCCAGTTAACTCCGGTGATAAAAGTATTAATCCCGTGAGAAATATTTGCTGCAATATCAGCCCAATGTACAGTTTCATTGATTTTTCCAAGTATAGAAAAAACTCCATTGATTCCTACTGCAAATGTATCTGCGATAGTTGCGAAGTCGATTGATTGGAACATACCATTTACAGCTTTTCCAAGAGCAACGCCGATTTGCTGAAATCCTGTTAAGCCTGTATTATCTGTTGCTGCTAATTGATTCAAGAATCCGTTTAAGATTCTCCATGAGATCATAAAATAGTTTCCGAGTGCATTTCCTAACTCTGTCCATGGAATTTCCTGAATCATTCCTTTTAAACTTTCTGCAATTCCAGTACCTAGAGTTTTGAAGTTTATACCGCCATCAGGAGATGCAATTTGATTAAACGCTCTCACTACATCCGTAATCCCTGCACCAACTACTTTACCTAATAACTTAAAATCGAAATTATCAAGGAATCCATTGATTGCCTGAGTAAATTTTGTTGTAAATGATGTGATTTTAGGACCAACATTCTTCCAATCAAGTGCATCATAGGCTAATTGCAGACCGGCATTTAACATATTTGCGATCTCACGGCCAACACCATACCAATTATTATCAAGGAATGCTTTTCTGATTCTTGAAGCCCAATGGCTAATTGGTGTTTCATAATCTTCATCTTCAAGACCACTAAAATCACCGAGTCCGCCAATTCCACCGCCGACTCCACCGCCACTTCCAGAACCACCCGCACCTCCTCCAGATCCAGTATCGCTTGATTGCTTATTGTCATTCAACTGATTTAATTCATCAAACGGCAGAACGGATAAGGTCTTCTTTAATTCTTTCGCTGCCTTAGATGCTTTGTTCATCCCTTTAGATGCATCGTTTCCGGCACTTCCAAGTCCTGAAAGATCAGTAGCAGAATCTCCAACTCCACCAAGATCATTTACAACACCTTTTGTTGCTCCTTTTATCTTTTTCCCATCAGAACATACATAAAGTTTCTGAACATATTAGCTGCTTGCATAAGCCTGCTCATTAAAGCGTTTAATGCTTTAATTGCCGGAAGTACAGCTGCAATAATTCCTTGACCCATAACAGCTGATAATGATTGAATGTTTAATTTTAATAAACGTACTTGGTTTGCCCAAGTACCGGCAGTACGAGCAAAATCGCCCTGCGCATCTTTTGTTACAGACATTAAATAGTTATATCTCAATGTAGCCTGTTCTGCCTGAGTCATAGAAGTCCACGACTTTGTAATTCCGTTTGCCAAAGCATAAGCACTCATATTTGCAACAGACATGTTAATACCTAATTGCTTTAATGGTTCAATCTCACCAGAAATACCTGCCCTGATTTTATAAAATGCTGTATCAGTATCTATATTATAAAAAGATGCAATATCACCCGCTAATCCGGCTAATGCTACTGACATGTCGGATGCTGCATTTTGGGCAACACCAGATGATTTCAACATCGCCATTATGGTTCCTGTGTATCTTTTAGCTGCCAACTCAGATACTCCAAACTGCTTTGAAGCTGTTGAAGCAAAATCATATGCTTTGTATTTTAATTTACCAAAAGAAACATCAATTACGTTTTCTGCTTCTGTTATATCCGATCCTAACGTTATTGCATCCTTTGTAAATTGTCCAAATGCTTGCACCGCCTTAAATCCAATAGCTGTTTGAATAAGATTTTTTAAGCTGAAATTTACGGTTGAAATACTTCCACTTGCTGACCCAATATTTCGAATAGCATTTTACCCATTTTTACCCAATACCACTACTTACAGTAGACCCTGCTCTGGATGCTAAGCTTGCTAATTCAGAAAATCCGTTCCTTAATTTTCCGAAAAGAAGTATTCATTTGTATTGACAGCACTACTAACTCTACCGCCTGATGCTGCTAATTGTGCCAACGCCTTTGTCATTTCTACTGTATTCTTACTAACAGCCGGTGCTTTAGACATGGTATTGAAAAATGACAAAAGTTCTTTTGCCATTATTTGTAGTCCGTTAGCACTTAATTCTACTTTTTTGCCGGCAGAAGATAGACTCGCTAACGCTGATATGAATTGATTTATTGATTCTTCAACACCTTTAACCGATGCTAATTTATTTGCAGTTTGCTTTATTGCATTTCCTACCGCCGGAAGTTTGCTTGCAACTACACCAGTATTATTTCCAGAACTGATTAATCTAGCTAATGATGCAACAAGTCTATTGATACTTGATGAAACATCCGGAAGATTTCCAAGTTTAGACACAGACTTATAAATACTGTCAAAAATTTGCGTATCAAAACCTTTTGTATCAACTGCCATTAATTTTCTGATAGAGTTAATGACAGAAGATATTTTGCTGTCGCTAAAATCAACGTTATTTAAAACTGACATTGCATGAGATACTTTTGATATTCCATTCACAGAATTTTGAATATTCCCAGTATCTAATTTTCCTATCTTTTCAATTGCTTTGGAAACTGAATTGATATTTTTATAATCTAGCTTTGGTATCGTAACACCTGAAACGCCTTTTAAAGCATTCAGTCCAGAAGCCAATTCTTTTAATGGTTTTGAACTTGCATTTAAGGCGGTAAAATTAACATTTGTTAATGACTGTAACTGTTTACTAAGACCAGATAATTTAGGTACATTGATTTTTATACCACTCATTGATTTTAAAGACGAAGAAACCCTGCCTATCTCACGAGAATAGTTTCTTATACTTCCAGTATCTACGGACTTAAATGCTTTGCTCACGTCATATAATTTGTTTGCCAAATTATCAAGTGCTGTAACAGCTCTGGCAGTCGAACTTTTCACTTGTATATCGAGTGTTTCTATTGTACTATCTGGCATTTTGATTCACCTCCAACTAATAAGGTCAGCGGCTGATCTCATACGGTCAGCCGGTATAAAAAATAAAGGGCAGAATCATTCGTCTGCCCCTATCTTTTCTATATTTGCATTTGCTTGCATAACTCTGAGTTCCATAAGTCTTAATTCTTGTTGCATTTCTTCTTTACTTCTTCCACTTCTCTTTTCAATTGATTCAATACTTTTTCTTCTTTTAGCAATGGGTTTTCTGGATAATTCCCATTTTTAGAAAAAGCACAATTAATCGCTTGCAACACATAAGAACCTGTTAACCATGATTGATAATTTGTACTTTTCAATTCATATTCTTTCTGTTCTTTGTATGCATTTATGTATACACTAATTTCTTTTGGAGTGGAGTGAAAAAATTCATCTTTTGTCATTCCGGCTTTTACAGCCTGAGGAAACAATGTATCAAGTATTATTTCTCTGTAACTTCTGCTTTCGCTGTTTTCTTTTTGTGATCCTGAGGTTTCTTTGGTTCTTTCTTCTGTTCTGGTTCGATCCCTAACATCTTGTTCAGACCGATTAGATCGAAAAAATTATCTTCGCCCATCTTTTCAATACAAAGAGTCATGATCCCATAGAAATTTCCATCTTCATCATCTTTATGTTCTTCAAGATATGTTCTAATAAGAGATTTTGCATCTTTAAGATCAGAAACTGTCCCATCTCCCTCAGGTCCATGTGCTTCAAGAAGCCCTGCATAAAAGATTATTAATGTTGTCTTTGGGATATTGGAAATTTCTTTTACGAGCTTCTTAATATCATTTCTATCTTCTGATTCACTGATTCCTACCATCAATGAAGTTACGCTTGATACACAATCGTCATATAATGATGCTTCAACTGTGTATTCAAGCTTATAATCTTTTCCGCCAATTTTTAATACTTTATACATGTTTGCCTCCTATTCATTCAAATTACACTTCTGTATCGTCTGGTTCTACTGCGGTATCAAGACCGACATACTCGTTGATTGTCAATGTCATTTCAACGGTTGCTAATCCATTCTGATCAAGCCCCGGCTTAGGTAACTGTGCTGGTGGCTCAATCTTTGTGAAATATGCCTTATCAAGTGCCGGGTAATATTCTTCATACCATACGGCTTTTCCTGCTGCTTTTCCTGTTTTGTATTCACTGATCAAAGTTTCCCATTCTTTAACTGTCTCGTTCGTTAAGTTGACAGTGACATTAAATGTTCCACCTGTTGACCCTCTACCTGCAATCTCTTTATCGACTTCATCTTCTAATGCTGATGCATCAATTGTTTCTGTATCAATTCCAATATCATCCGTGGCATTGATACGATGAAGCTGTTTAAATTTCGTTGGTTTTGTTCCTGCTGTAGTTTCTACTGCATATCCAACTTTTACACCGACTGTACTTATTCCGGCTACACCACTCATAATCAAACTCCTTTCTACCCTGTAACTATTGAGGGTTAGCGATCATGATTTTTCATGACCGGTTTAATATCTAAACAGAAATATCTGTTATTAACTATTTCTCTGAAACTTATATTTGTTTTTCATATTGTTCGTATAAAATCGCTGACCTCTATTCTTCTTTGAATCAATTAATCCCTGTATCTTTTCCTGATAAATCTCATCATTAGAAATTCTTATCAGGCTTGTGAGCAAATATATTGATAAATGGTTAGGTACTCTTTTATGTGTAACCATTTCAACGATATATCTTGATTGATTAAAAGTTCTGATGTGTGAATGACCGTCAGCAAATTTCTTTTTTGTGTTATGCACTATGTACCCATCATCATTTGATTTATATATGTTAAATTCATTCTTTGAATAGATAAGATTCATGTTTACTCCAACAAATTACCTGTGTAGATTCTGCTATAACGACTTACAACACGCTTTTATACTGTTGTCTGTGTTATCTTGCTGTTCTGGTCCATATGTTCGTTGAAATCCCATAGATACCATTGCTCTGTGACTTGCATCGTCAATCTGATATACCTTTTCAACACTTTTTGTTCCTGTTGCAAAACAATCAATTTGAAAACTTGGAATTGTAGCTACTTCGTCACCTTCTATATCCCAACGTGTCCCCGGATTTCCCATAAGAAACATTTGTGCATACATCTTTTTGTTAGCTGCAAGAGTTTGACTTCTTTCGAATGAATAATTTCCATCACCCACAACCTTTTTAACTTCTGCACTCCAACGCTTATATACATCGGACACTGGATTTTTTACTGTATCAGGCATATGAATCTTTCCTTTCTAAGAAGAAAATACTTCCTTTGCTATCTTTAACATCTGCTGTCGCATTTCTACGCCGGCTTTATACACTGGCATTGTTGCTTGTGTACCGTGCGACTTTACAACTTCTCCCGTATCAGAGTAATAATACCAAGCATCTTTACTTCCATTTCCTTTTCCATAAGAACCGATCGTGTATCCTTTTGATGCTCCCAACGGATGAGGGCTGCTACCAACAGATCCGTTGTAATGCACACCTGCACCAAACTCTATAAATAGTAAAATCCTTACCACTTACGATCAAAGTTGCTTGTGCATAATCTCCAAAAGAATTGATTTTGATATAAGCATCATGTGTTTTGTCTGAATCGCCTGCCGCAACAGCTATATTAGAATCTATAACAGGAATACCAACTTCTCCGAGTCGCTTTACAAATTCTCTGTTTTTTCTAATAAGCTTATCTCTGTAATTTTCAATTTGCTTTATCGCTGATTGAATACTTTTTTGACTCAGCTCAATATTAATTCTCATTGATACACTCCTTTGATTTTGCTAATTCCATACCTTGCGATATTTCCTTTTTTGTATCAATTATTTTCAAAATCTTATAATCTGGCATTGTCACTGGCGTTATTTCATCATCTTCCATTCTCAATGACCCATCTTGATTAATTTCTGGTTCTGAATCTACCCAACATACGACACCTTCTTCTGCATAATCGCAAAACGATCTATCATAACTTGTAATATAGCGATCATAGTTCGGAACAATACCCGCTGATATTTCTTCCGCAGTACCACTTGTAGATGATACAGTCATTTTTTTCATAATCGGCTTTTCATAAGTAATGACAGTATCTATATCATCATGATTTTCTGAAATTTTCGAAAACCATATATTTTGCTTGTCTCTTTGCCTTGATCGCATATTACAATCACCTACATTCCTATTTCTTTAAATATGAATCCAACAACGATACCTAAGATTGCAGCAATAACTGTCCATACAACTCTTCGCCACGTTTCACCATCTTTTGATTTCAGTGATTCAACATCTTTGTTTACTGTATCAAGCTTATCATTCATGTTTATTAATTTTTCACACATAACTGCCGATGTTTTAGCAAGCGTGTGTATTTCTTCTGCCAATTTTTCTAGCTCTTCTATTCGTCTGTTTTGTCGATGATCTTCATCTTCAATTCTCTTTTGAACTCATCGAATGTATTTGTTTCAACAAAGTGTTCGCTATCCAATGAAGACTCCCTTCTGGCATAAAAACAGGACTTCGCAAAATAGAAAAGTCCTGTTTATTTCCAATTTAATATAACCTCCATAAAATGTGCTTTCCCCACCACCTTCTTAAGCACTCCCTGCGATGTATAATAGGAGGTCTTTTCAAACATCACGCACCGTCTTAGATAATTTTTGATTCAGGTATAATACCTCTCAAATAACTAGAAGGTGTTCCAGAATTTTCATAAGAAGCTGATGTACTGCTTTCTGAATAACTGACTACGCCTTCTTTTCCTTGTTTATCATAATGATACTGTGCTATCCTTTTTATTTTCCTTTATATCGTTTCACAGCTGATTGTTTCTGTTTTTCAAACTCTTTATCAGAAGCATATCCACCGGGATACATTGCACAGCACACTTCTTCTATTGCATCTTCAATCAATGAGTTTAGAAATGACTGTTGATTTGCTTCATAATCATCTCCGGCATATTCAATTAATTCATTCAATATTTCCTCTGTCATTTCTTTTACCTCATTTTATTTCTTCGGCGATCTTCCTCTTTTGGTTTTTCTGGTTCTTCTGTAGATTCTTCACTTTTTACAGGAACTTCCTGTTCTTCTACAGAAGGTTCCGTGGAAACATTATCCTCCGGAACCTCATCACCAGCTGCATAATACACACCATTTTTATTTACTACATGATCGTAAATCATACAACTCCTCCTATTTTACTTTCATAACATAAATGCTGTCCATGCCTTCAAAAGATGGGAGAACAATCTGAGAAGCAGTAGTTGAATAAGATACTGGTGGTCCGTATTCAGATTTAACAGCAATTGCAACTCCTGTATCATCAAGGACACTTACATCTACACTAGGATCACCAAGTAATGTTCTTTCCTCTGGTGTCACTCCATACCATGTATTACCAAGCTTTCCTTCACCGATGATTGTTACATAATCATCAGGATAGAAGCTCTTATCTTTACCGTCATAGTCCTCAAACTTCTTATCGTATAAAATTGGGATAAGTCCTGTCTGAGACTGGAACACTTCTTTTACAACTTGTTTAGATACAAAATCAATTGTTCTTCCAGAAATTGTAATAATGGCATTTTTGATCTGAGAGTTTTCAATCAGATAGTTAAATGTTTTTGAAGTCATCATTGCATACATAGGTGAGACACCGATATCTGTCAGGTAATTAATACCCTTCTGAATATCGTTTAATGGTTTAGATGTATCCGCTTTATCCCATGTGCTTGTCCCTTCTAAAGATGCATAATGTTTTGCTTTCCAATCGCCGTTCGGATCATAACTGTAATTGTAAGCTACATTATCAGCTGTACCGATTACAATTTTCATATCTCCGCCTACTGGTGCAAGTAACTGCATTCTCATGCGTTCGGCTGCAATATCAGCACCATCAATTAACTCGTTTGTATCATCATAGATATGAGATAAAACTTCATTAAGGTATGGATCATTGGATTCCTGAGCTCTTGTGATCTCTGCTAAATCCTGTTCTTTTACAACCATAGATTCACGGAAAAGTGGCATTTCTTCATTTGTCACTTTGAATCCTTTTCTTGCACGGATTGTTGCCATACCATCAAATGCAGATGGTTTTAATGCAACTCCAAGACCTTTATGTGTTTTGATCCATTTCAGGTCAATTCCAGTTTTCTTTTATTTGGGAAAAAAGCAAGTCCGGCATATGCCATGGAATTACTTACATCAGAAGTTCTAACGGATGCTACTGCTTCCGCTGAAAAAACGTCTGTTAATAACATATTGTTCTCCTTTCTACCCTGTAACTATTGAGGGTTAGCGATTATCTATCTTTTTCTAATAACCGGTATTTGTCTTATGCTAAGACTTCTGGTTCTTCTAATACGATTCTGCATCCAGACTTTTCTAACTCTGTAACTAATGCAAGATCATATGTTAATCCAGAACTTTTCTGTGCTCTTGTCGTATTTACATATGCTTTCTTTAAAACTGCCTGCTGCGGTCTTGTTTCATAAGCATCATGAAGTAAAATTCCAACAGCGCCAGTCCAAGGTGTAGCTTTAATTGGTGCTCCATCTTTTCCGATTGGAGTACCGGCTTTTACAACTTTTCTACCTAAATCGTCTTTGGTTTCTACGCCATCAAAGTCTACTGTATTTGGAATTGCTTCAAATTCTTTTCTGTTTAAAATTTCAACTTCATTAGAAACTGAAAGAACATCTACTTTCATATCTCCTCTTGCCATGATACGTCTCCTTTCTTACATGTAATGTTTTAATATATCTGCATTAACTCCGGCTTTTTTGTTCTTCGCAAATTCCTTTGCTTTTTCAACTGCAAGTGATTCTTTTGCATTTCCATTTCCGGCGTTAATATTTTTTCTGTTTTTGTAAAATTCCTGCTCCATATCGGATTTAGTGACTTTTATATGTTCTGCAAGACATTTAAAAGCTGATTCAATATCATTTCCGGCAAGTGACTCTGCAAATTTTTTCGCTGCATCTTTACTCATGCCAATTTCAGGGTCCATACATCTTTCTGTATATTCTCCAATCAGCATTTTCGTTTCTAACTCAGCGATTCTTGCATCTTTAGCTTCGTCAGCCTCTTTCTTTTCTAACGCTGCCTGTTCCTGTGCTGTTAATGTTGATCTGTACTGTTTTGTGATCTCACCTTTTTCCTTTAAAGCTTTATCTAATGCAGCTTTATTTTTTGATCCCTCAACTTCTAATCGTGCGATTTTAGCAAGTAATTCATCTGTGCTAGGTTCATCTTCTGTTGATCCAGAACCACCGCCATTATTGCCTGAAAGATTTCCGACCTGCGCTCCTTCTCCACCATCTGGTGCATCTGCAAATCTAACTCTGCTGCCAGTACGTTTACCTTTTAAATAATAAAAAACATATAAAATTCCTTCCTGTGTTTTTATGAGTTCTCTCTCAATCAAATTTGTGTTTTATTTTCTGCTTTTCTCTAAGCAACCGTGTTTTATTAACGTCACTTCTCTGTGACTATATGTATTTAACACTACATCTGCATCCTACGATTTCAGATGAGCTTGCGCCCAAAGACACATCCCTTGGGTACATTAATAAAGAACCACCCACAATGAATGGTTCTGTTATTCCTATAATCTCTCCATCAGCGGACCTATGTGTGGACCTTGTTTCTTGTCCATAATTGCAACCCACTGTTTTTTGTTTTCCTTGTGCTATTGCTTCTAAGTCGTATTGAAAACTTCTTGATACATTGCTTTCATTCTCAGAAATAAATTTTGCTCTATCCTGTGAAAAAGTAATAAGGATCATCAATATTCCTTTCGCAGCATCTATAACTTCATATGATAATGCTGTCATGTATGCCAAAAAATTTTCATTTGGTGTAACATACCCATTCAAAGATTTCTTATATCTGTCAAAAAAACTCTTGTCTTGCAGTTTCCCAATTTTGGTGTTTGGGTATTTTCTGCAACGTAAACATAAGACTCATGACATAGAGAAATTCATCTTCCATATTCTCGGCCAGTTTTGATTCTTGTCTCTTTTTCTTCTTTCGGAAGTTCCATCTCTCCAAAATACTTTTCATACGGAATAGACCTTGTATTCATATCCATTTGATTCAATTCATCAAAACTTAATGCTGAGTACATTTCTCTCTCCTGTTATGCCTGAATCTTATTTGAGTCTGTATTCAATCCATCTAATATCGGTGAGTTTCCTGTCTGATCAGATGTATCGCCTTGAATCTTTTCTGATGTATTGCTACCAGTATCTCCTATGGTTGAAGTGCTGCTACTATCAGATGTTTTCCACAAAGATTCCTGATATTTTTCAATCATTTCCTGACTATCGTTCCAAACTTGTTCCACATCACCAAACGCGTCAACTACCTTTAATGCGTGTCTTCCGTGGATTCCGTGACTCACATATGTAGCAAAAGTGTTTGCCTTAACAGACATGTCATAATTCTTTCTTCTGTTAAAATGAAAGTCTATATCAGAACTGTGTATTTTTCTGATTGGGCTGTCTTCAGGAAGAATTTTTTGAAGGAACTAACTGAATCGCTCTTAGGATCAATTTAATTTCTTCTCTCTTGCCCTTCTCAGTCATTTGCTGTTCTCTCATGGCATCCAATTCTGCTGCACTCCATCCAGAACTCATGTCGGTTGCTGTTCCCGTTGATCCACTGCCAGAACTTTCATACTGAATAGGAACTTTACAATCCTGAAAGATTCTACTGCGGTAATCAGAAATAGCAGATAATGTACTGCCAGAATCAAATGTGCTTGAAAGTGGTTGAACACTTGGCTTTCCATTTTCGTTTGAATATGTTACTAACCACTGACCGCTTTTAGGTTGAATCTCATTTCCTTCGTCATCTACTGGGAACTTAATGTCGTTCCCCCACCATATTTCCTGTGTTCTCTGTGACACATCATTCGTAAAGTCTGACATTAAAATATTGAGTGCATCAATTTCTAGGATCTTTCTTTCAAAGCATCCTGTTCTGTCAAAACTTCTTTCATACTCAATAATCGGAATATCTTTCAGTGGATTCTTTTCTACTGAAACGATCTCACCTGATTGAATCTCATAGCGGCATTCTTTAGTAAAACATGTAAAATACAGCTTCCCTGAAACTTTCCTGTATGTAACACCTAAAACTTTTTTCTGACCTGTCCCGTTGTTATATACGCAAAAAGCATATCTGGAGTCAAGTGTATACACATCTACCAGAGATTCAGGTTCACCATCTTCCATATCGTCAAAGTCTGTCTTAATATCAATCATTCTATGACCGATACCGCAGATTTCAATAAACTCTGCCATACACTGATCTTTATAACCGATGTTTTCTCCATTTGTTAGAATCTCATTTAATGAAGTGATTCCTGCATCATCCGTTTTTGAATCAGAGTCATGCATTTCCTTGTCGCCACGTTGAACCAACATGATAGGGCTGCTCCAATTGTAGCCAATCTTAAATTCTTTGACGTAGTTTGCAACACTTCCATTAACCTTTATGTCAATGTCTGGTCTTACTATTTTTTGTCGTTTTAATGGCTGTTGTCCGCCTTCATAGTCAATCAGAAACTGCATCTGTCTGCGATTAAATAAGTGTTTTGCATAAGCTTTTCGCAAGACTGATAATATGTTATCTTCATCAATGATTGTCTCATCTGTATAGATTTTTGTTCTTCCAAGCAGTCTTGCTTCTAAACCCATTGTCGTTTCACCTCTTTCTTCGCAATAAAAAAGCATCTGCGGAAATACATCCACAAATGCTTACTTAAAATCTATTATATAGTATACTAAACTAAAAGGTCTTATTGTGTATCATAGAGTCTTATTCTTCAAATCCTTTGATTTTCTTAATTTCATCTAATGCTTCTTTATGCATTCTTTTTACATGCTGCAAGGAATAACCCATTTCATTTTGTATCATTCTTAATGTTTTGTACTCAACATATCTCTTAAAAAGAAGATCATAATGATTTGGATTTTCTGTTGTTTCGATCACTGATATAATTTCTTTTTTCTTGATCAAAAATCTTTTGATTTCTCTATTAGCTTCTCTTTCTTTATCTACAATATTGGCTATTGCATCTCCCATACGATCTTTTTGTTTTGAAGTTTGTACTTTATCAGAACCGATTGCTACGGATGCACTAGTCGCTAACGCTCTCAACTGATATACCTCTGACAATTTATTATGTATTTTTTTATCAAGGAACTGTAATTGCATTAAATATTCTTTCGCTGTCATTTTTTACCTCTAAACTGGACTTTGTCTGATATAACTTTGTCGTGCTTCTGGCTTTGATACAAATTCTGCTAACATAGCTAATGAGTCAGGACCATCATCATGCAGAACCTTCGCCTTTGTCGTGTAAGAAGTTACATTTTCCATGAATCTTCCATAATCAGACTTTACTTGGTATTCTGATGGTTCTAAAAATAAGCAATGCTTCTTTATCCAATCTGAATTGACCAAAATTTTGGTTTCTTTATTTGCTGTTGTGTATTTTGGTTCAATAATTGTCCTTGCTTTGCCTTTGATCATTTTGCTTATATTATCTGCAATTCTTCCTCCGGCTTGGTTTGATTCAAAAACGCACCTTATGTGGTTGATGTCTGATAAGAATTGCAGCTGTCTTGTTATCAAGAATTTCATAATTCGTTTCATCGTCAAATACAACATCCGGTATATAAAAATCTTCTCCAAACTGATATGCAATCGGAAGGGATTCAAAGTCGGTTCCCTTATCTTTTGTATCACAGACACCCCAGATAGCATCTGGGTCTTTTTTAGGAAATACTGTATAACCGGATACCCCCTCAGGAACATGATGTTTTTCAAGATAAAATCTTCTTAATTCATCCGCCGGTAATAATAGTCCTTCACGCTCTACTGGTTTTTGTTGGTATAAACAGTTAAACGAAATATCATCCATAGCTTTTCTTGCATCTTCAAAATACTCTTTAGAGAATCCATTTACAGTAAACATAAAATTGCTTTCGCCTTTTTCATTTAGTGCCGGTACTGCAATAAATCTTGCTCTCGGATCACCTGCATATAGTGTCTGTAGCTTCCCAATCGGATCATGAACACTCCATCGTGTCGCAATATAGAACTCTTTGCAACCGTCCAATCGTCTTGATCGTAAATCGTTTGCAACTTTCGTCCAGAGTGTTTCCAGTCGGTTTTTATTCAATGCTTCTTCAATTCCTGATACCAAGTCGTCCGCGGTAAGAAATTTATTACAACGTGTCGCACCTGTTAATGATCCATCAATTGATCGAAACGTCCACGTTTTGAAACGGCCATTTCTTTCAAGGTTTACTGTTGTTTCTTTTGCGTTTGTTCCTTGCATCTGCACATTCGGAAAAATCTCATGCCATGTGTATTCTACTGGATCATTTATAATTTCAAGAACTCCATCATACAGTGATCGTGTCAAAATGCTACTATGGGCAGAAGATAAGTTAAAACAATTTGGAAACCAACCACCAACAAGAGATAAGAAAAAGTCTTCCAGTGTTGACTTTCCACAACCGGGTGGAACACTTAACGCAAATATGTCCAATTTATCGTCCATTAAATCTTGCAATGATTGAATTATCCCGTGTTGCATAAAAACCGATCTACGTGGTTCGTAGAACCTCTCAGAAGGTACTCTGTTCTTTTCAAGATATAACAAACCACTGTCTACCTGATAATGCTGACCTTCCAAAAGCAGAAACTTCCAGTATAGATCGTCATATTCCGCCATTCCTGTCGTTGCTGCCATATATGCAGCCATTTCATGGGCATACTTGCTTATCTTGATTGCATAGTCCATGACCTCTTTATTGTTAAATGTTAATTCTTGCTTCATGTTGAGCAACAATTGGTATGTATCATTCTGGTTTTCGTATAAATCCATCTGTCCGTCCAATATTGACTTAAAGACCGATTGATACCACTCAAAACTTCCTTCTTGCATAAAAAAGAACCGACTCCTTCCCTTGAAAGCGTCCGGCTCTTTGGCTCTTGCGACTATTAATAATTTATTTCAAACATTTTTTTGCAGTTTGACGATTTGCATTTATACTGCAAATGACTAATTTTCGTATCATGGTTAACAGGAAATTGCTTCTTTCCACACCACGGGCAATGAATCCAAACATTGCCTTCTTTATCCTTTTCTGCATACGACATTCCCTCAATCGGTTCTGTCATATAATTTTTCATTTCTTTGATAATTTCTGTCATACTCAATGTTATAATCCCCTGTCAATTCTAAAAAACAATGCGTATGCCGGAGTTGAGCCGGCTAAACTGACCATATTCAGATACGCAAACAAAATAAAAACATTGTAAGGAGTGAAATCTTTGCCTACTTAAAGGCGAACATCTCTTTTCACCAGTTGGGGTGAAAAAGTTTTCATGAAAAAAGAAATCCATCCCGGCTATAACGGTCAACAGCAACATTGGCTTGAATTTCACATACGTACTAAAATAATTTTAAGAAAGTAAGGACTTTATGTTCGCTATTGCGAACAAATGGTATAGCCAGACTTGAACTGGCATCCTCAACATTCGTAGTGTTGCGCTCTATCCAATTGAGCTATATACCACAACTTATTTGGAGGTAATCGAAATGTTATCGTATCTTTCTGAATTTATTACCATTTCCATTGCTTCTATTGGCGTAAGACCAATTGCGGAAATGACATTTTGAAATGTTGATGCTGACTGCCCAGAACATAACTGAACACCTTTTCGGTTGCTGTCAGCATGAAAAACATTATTTCTACTTTGAACATTCCAGAACACAATGTTAGGAATCTCATAACCATGTTTTTAAATTCATCAGCCATCTGATCATAAAACGTCCAACTATCATTTGTGCACTGATCAATTTCCATATCAGAAATAACAACAAGTGCTTCTGGCATTTCTTCCTGATCTATATGATTATCAATCGCAACTTTCAAAATCTTATCAAATGCTTTTTTCAGATCTGTATTGAATCCCCATTCCGCAGATATTGCGTTGCTATATTTCTCATATAATGTGTTTCCTTTTAGCGATACAAATTCAGGGTCACCGCTAAATGTCATAAAAAGATTATGATATGGACCAATGTTTCTTTCTGCAAAGTATATTGCAAGACCTACAGAAGTTTGCATAGGTCTTCCATTCATAGAACCTGATACATCAGCCATAACTAATACGTTTCGTCCCGGCTCTACATAGTTCGGAAGATTCTTCCACTGTGCTTCTGCAATGGCATGATCGATCTCGTATGGTGAATCAATTTCATTGATCAAATCATATGGATACAGTGTACTTGAATTGATCTTTTGCCTTCCGTTTGACACATCTTCCTTGTACTGTTGGAATCTTTCTGCATCATGACGATAAAAAGCATATTGGTTGTTCAACATACATCTACTAGGAACTGATGGATAAAATATCTCGTTCCATTTGTTCGCAGACATATATGTTTCCGTGATCTTTAAGTATTTTCTAAGATTACGGACAATCCTTTTATAATTTCGAACAGATATACCAAAACCAAGTGCTGTCTTAATTCCAAGCTCCCTTGTTTTCTTAGAGCTTGCATCCGCGGTCTTTAACCATTTAGCCAATAATGATATTGGTTTTCCATTGTTGTAGTCTTTGAAATCTTCAACCATCTGTGATTTCATATGAGTCCACATATCCTGTTCTAAAGGCGTATCGACCAATGCGTACCAATCATCGTAACGCCCATATTCAGGAATCCAGTAAATGTTATTTTTAATACTTTCAGGGTATACGCAAGCCATATGATGAATCAAATCACGGAAAACTTTTCTTTCTCCTAATCCACCTCTTACATCTCTTGCGTAAAATACGATTTTGTAGCAAGTAACGGATTTTCTTTGTACGCTTCGTCAAACAAGGACAGAACTCTTGATAGTTCTGCATCTCTAAGACTTCCAATTGTTGAATACAAATCAAGACATGCATTGCCTGTAGTATTCAAAGCAACTGCTCCATTCTCTGTCTTTGTGAACTTTGTTTCTCTTTCCACTGCTTGTACAAAATTCATATTTCCCTCTCTTTCATAATCAGGACTCGTGAAGTATGCTATACGTCATGGCTTGTTTTTTGTTGCATTGTACTTTTTATTTGCTGTATGAGTCCCTAAGAACATGATGCTTGTGCATTAACCTTCAAAAACATTTTATAATACATTAAAATTTGCTGTTAGCATCACTCAATGGACCGTACAGGATTCGAACCTGTGGCCTTCCGGTTATGAGCCGGATACTCTCACCCGCTGAGTTAACGGTCCTAACTACCGAGATTTTCTCGACAGTTTATTATTTAATCTGCAATACATATGTATCTTACAAATTCTCTAGGAAGTAAAATTACGTTCATTGCTGATTTTTTTATATAAAACATTTCTTCTTCCGCTGAGTACCAAAACATACTACTTGAACAATTTGTAGTATAATCTGTGTCAAAATATTCTTCTCTTCCATCAACGAAATTAACTTTAACTTTTTCATTTAGCACCACCATATCACAATAATGTTTAACGCATATAAGAGAATCATGGATAAAAAACCTACGATCGTTGCTTTATCATTTGTTTTTGCTGTTTTCATAAACCATCTGATGATCAATGCATATACAACATTGCAGAGTGTAACAATAGCTTTTGTGATCATCTACTCAACTCCTAAAATTAATAACATCAACAAAAACAACCAACCAGTTCCAAATGTTACTGCTGCATACACTGAAACACCAACTACAAACATGTTATATAAATATCTCATCGTTTCACTGCTCCTGACTTATTTTTTAAATACTCAAGTTCAAAGTTGATATACGTTGCTGCTTTCTCTAAGTCCTCAACAAGTTTGTTTGGGTCTTTCTTACCTGCTCTGCATATATACTTTACTGCATTGCCTAAGTTGAAATTTAAATCCCAGTCTCTAATCACATCTTTTGCTTCATACTTTCCGGGATTGTAATAGTTTTGATGTTCAATCATTCTTGTATATCCTCTCTGTGTGTTATGAGTTATATATTGATTTCTTTGTATGCCTAAAAAAGCTCTTTTGTTTTTTGGGGAATTTTTGGCACTAACTCCGGCGGCGTGGGCGGTCTCCTGTGAGGGGTACCCCGTCTTTTCTGTCATTCCCCTTGCTCTGTACAACATGCACAAAACAAACAAGATTTATTGTGTAGTCTGCATATATCTTTACACCACACGATCAATCTATACGTTAAATAATGGTTTAAGTTATAGATCACTATATATCTATTGTGATACTGCACAACTATATATATTATTATTATTGTCTTATTGTGCATAATGCTTTTATGATATATATATTATGCTTATAGATTTGGTTTCTGTGGTAGTTGTTGATGCTCTGCATACTTCTTTGCGATCTCTGCCCTGCTTTCTTTTGGCAGTCCCGTCTGGTCAATGATGTTAACTGTTTGCTGTTCGCTGTACCCGTAGCAGCTTTTGAGAAGGAACATTGAACCTACTGAGTTTTGTTCACTTGTGCGATCTGCCAATGCTAACTCACATTCTTTTTTCCATCTTTTGACAGCGGCGGAATGTCCAGAGCTTGCCCGAACCTCACCAGTACGCCAACTATTGAACGTGTCGTCATTGATCCCAGTCAGCAAAGAGAACCCAAGTAATGAAGGATTATGATTATATTTATAACAGAGTGTTGTATATATATCCCATATCTCATTGATCGTATCTATGTCGCTAGTATCAATGTTAGTCTTTAATTGATACAATGTTTTCTCACTCTTCTTAGCTTTAAATACATGTTTAAATATATGCTTAAGCATCCCCTTAAACGTAGACACTTTATATATATCATCTTCGTTAGCTAAAGATTTAATATAATCATCTGCGTATATATCAATCTCATTCTCATAAACCTCTAAATCCTTCATGTTCTCACCACCTTTTACTTTATCACTCTAAAGCATTAAATAATAATCTTAAATATTCATAAGGGCTTATATAATACCCTGTAATTAATATCCTGAACTAAAGATAATTTTATTGCAAGCGTAAATTTAAAGACTAATATACGGCGTTTCCGTCGCTTATACAGCCATATAAAACACTCTTATTGGCCAAAACACGTAGACTAGACACCGCCGGCACCGTTATATTTCAACTTTAGATAATCAATAAAAATTTATAAAATCTTTATAATTTCAAGACTCAAAAAACGTCGTGACGTTTAAAAAGTCGCACAAAAAAAAGCTCCGCAAAGAACTTCTTTCAGATTTTTATTCTTATTTTCTCGATCTAGTCAACAAAAAATAATCTTTAAAAAGATATATAACCGCGGATTATATTCCGCGGTTATATGCAAAAATTCTTATTGCTTCTAATTATTTACTTATTAAATATGCTGCGCCAAGTACCATTTCTAAATATCCAAGGATAAACGCCCCCGGGATCGCTGTAAAAATGATTCCTGCAATTATAAAACTACTTATAACAATTAATAAATCTATTTTTTTCATCTCGTAAAACCTCCGTCGCTGTTAACTGGCAAATTTTTAAAATCTTTGTTTTGTTCTACTATGCTTTCTAATACATAGTACAAAGATTTATCCTTATCTTTAATTTCTTTTATTTCCGTTTCCAATATGTCAAGTTCTTCTTTGTTGCTGTCTGCGCCGTCTGCGTAGTCCAATCCGAGTGACATATTAAAAAGTACATTGCACATCTCACATATTTTCATTTTTTCGCCCTCCTATGCTAATTTTTCGCTTGGATCATATCTAAAAATAAATCCATGCTTAAATTTACTGTAATAGCCGCCAAGATCACGCATTTTTTATTCTGCTCAACATAATCTTGTTTATTTAAGTTTTCATTGATTCTTACCACCCACAACTCGGACATGTCGCGCGTGTCTTCGCCCTTTGTGATCTTGTATGTAACTTCTGTTACTTTTTCGATCTGTTTTGCTTCCTGCTCTTTTTTATCCTGTTTTTCTTTGCCTTTGCTGCCGGCGTTGCTTTTTTGTTTTAATTCTCGCAGTTTTTGGAACAAATTTCAATCATTGTAACTTACTTTACCGTCGTAAAAATTACAACTAAAATAATCAATCATACTGTCGGAATCATCGTAGTTATAAGAAGCAATAAAGGCGTTTACATCATCGACAACGCTTTTTAAAAGTATTCTGTTTGAACACCGTAAAAGAATTGTCCTTTTTCAAATACTGTTTCTGTGTAGCATTTCAAAAATTCCTCCTGTGTAAAATCGTCGTCTGACATAATATAATTCGCTCTGAATTTATTATATAAGTTTTGAATTGTGTCATTTAAAACAGTAGTTGTTATTGTCTTACCTTCACTATCCACGTATGAAAAAGGTGTATACCAAATTTTCTTTAGTTCTTCGGCTGTCATAAACATTTGTTGTGGAAAACTCTAATAATTTAACTGTTAGAGATTGACACATGCTGCCGTATGAAGTTCTAACGCTAAATTTACAAGTTGGATATTTCTTTTTTACATATCCGCGTACAATTTTCGCGATCTCTTTTAATGTCAAACTTGAATCATATCTTGAGCCCTCCCAACCAAAAGCAGTATAGAAATTACGTCTTACGCTTCCAGCAGTTTCTTTTTTACTTCTTCCGGCTCTGCTGCTTCTTTTACTGCCTGATCTCTAAAGATTGGAAAAGCCGAATCAAACTGTACGTTGATCTCTTTCATGATTTCCAAATCGCCGCCGTTGTCCGGGTGGTTCTCTTTCAGTAATTTTTTGTAAGTATCTTTTAATTCTTTTAATGTTTTTGCAATTTTTAAAATATTTCATAATAGCACTCCTTTTTATAAATGTTTTTCGTTTATCTTTATCTGAATTATAAACGATTTTTATTTATATGTCAATATTAAAATAAACTTTTTCGTTTGACTTTCTGTCATTTTTAAAATTATAATAGTTTAAAAATAATAGAATCGAGGTGCAAAATGGACTATAGTATAAATTTCTCTTATGAAGATAACAAGCAACTAAAAGAAATCTATAAAGAACTGCTAAAAAAGAACGGTCTTACAATGCTAGAAGCTTCTAAACTTCTAGGACTTTCCACGCCGCAGCAGCTGAATAATAAATTTAATAACAAAAAGATTTCTTTAAGCGATCTAAAAAATTTTTTATCTATTATGGGATATGATTACGAGATAACAATAAAAAAAAGATCTGGGAACATGTAAGCTATCCCAGATCTTTTTTTAATTGTCAGTTACAATTTTTGTAATTCTATAAAACAAGCTATCGAATTTTTCCGTACAACCAAGATCATATGCAAGTTGTCCAAGCGCTTTTGTATACGCCGTTTCAAATTCTATAAATGCATTATCTAATCTATTTATACGATCATTCGTTTTCATAATCTCATTTCTAAAATACTGCTTTTTCTTTTCAATCATTTCTTTGATTTTTTCTGTATCTGTTATTTTTTCGTTCGTTCTGTAATCTTCTAATCGTACCCAGTCGTTAATATATCCAAGATCGCTACTACTGGAAGAAACTTCCAATATGTAGTAGTTTCCGTAACTCGCTTTCCTGTACGTTGTATTTTCAAAGCTTTTTGAAACTAGTTTAAACGGCTGCCCGTTCTTTTTGTCTTATACTCTACAGCTTCCCAAAGTCGTAAAAGTTCTTGATCTCTTGCAAGATTTCCTGCAAGTTCTTCTTTTATTTTTTCTAGTTTATAATTTTTCATTTTTGTTCCCTCCATATTATGAGTAAAAAGCTTCGAATGCCTCTTTATATTCTTCATGATCGTTCACAAAATTTATTTGTGCCTGTTTTGCTTTGTCTCCATTTTTTGTTTGGTGATAAACTTTTTCGAAAATATGATTTAAAAAATTAATTTTTTCACATTTTTTTAGTCTTGTTTCTCTACTCTTTTTATCCTCTAGCGAAAAGCTCCACGCGTAACAGTTTCTTTCTAAGTGCATTTTGTGACGTTTTGCAAAATCATAAACGTATTTATGATTTTTGTAATATTCTTCAGAATTATCAAATCCTATAAAATACACATTTCCACCATACGTGTATTTTTTGTTTCTACTGCTACCCCTAAGTCATTTTCTAATTTCCTTAATGATTTCTTATTCATTTTTATACATTCTTTCTATTTATGCGATTCTTGCAGACGCGCAAGTTTTAACTTTTTCACTTCCATATTTTTCTGTATGTCCTCGAAAGACATTTTCTTTTTATGCCATTTCCCAGATGGTTCCGTGCTAAAATGCCACTTTTTGCGATTCTTTGACCATTTAAAACCGAGTTTTTTCAACTCTTCTTTATATGTAAATGTGTTACCATCTACCCAAATCCAAGAGCCGACAACCTCAATGTTGACACCATCGAAAGAAACTATATTATTAATAACGTTTCTTAGTGCTTCGTCTGTTTTTGTAGTCGTATTATTTTTCTGCTCTTCGTCTGGTGTCTGCCCTGCCTTGAACATGTCAAACAGTTTCTTATACTCTGCCGTGATCTCCTGACATGCTGCAACGTCTCCGCCGTTGTCAGGGTGATTTTTAACCATTAACTTTTTATATCTTTTCTTAGTTCCTCAAGATTTTTTGCTGTAAAATATTTCATATCGTTGTACCTCCTAATCATTTGTGTTCTGTACCTTTAACTTGATGTTATTATATCATTGCGTAAGTACATAATTCAATATGTAAAACATTACAAAAATACCATTGTGTAAGTATGCTTTTATTGTGCAATTTATATAGTTGTGCAATGATTAATAAAATGTTATAATAAGAAGAAAAAAAGAAAGGAGTTGATAAAATGCCACGCCCACCAAGAAAAGACGGTAGAAATGCGCGAACAGTCGCAAATAATAAGTATAATTTAAAGGCGTATGATCGTATTAGCTTATGCATACCAAAAGGAGAAAAGGAACGAATAAAAAATGAAAACTCGGTTCGCAAAGCCTTAACGGTTTCATCTGGGAAGCAATACAAGAAAAGCTTGAACGAAAAAACAACATATAATAGAA
>ENA-OQOA01000144-OQOA01000144.1-human-gut-metagenome-genome-assembly--contig:-NODE-144-length-39500-cov-6.466690_pt1 | contig 39500 bp, 32 predicted proteins | sample MGYA00242633_ERZ504888 | MGnify/ENA primary metagenome ERZ504888 (study PRJEB26092, sample SAMD00036372) | human gut metagenome | host: Homo sapiens | study: EMG produced TPA metagenomics assembly of...
CCTCACTTCCCAGAATGCGCGGCGCGACGAACATGCCGGCTTCGGTCTTCGGGCCTCCGGCAAGCGCCTCTTCCTGCGTCAGCGGCGTTTCGGCGACGTCGGGGCGCAGGTACGCCTCCAGCGGGACGGGGTTGGCGGTCGGCGGCACGTCATCGCCGGCGACCTCCTGCACCTTGTTGATGGAATCCGCGATGACGTTCAGCTCACCCTGCAGACGGGTGATTTCCTCATCGGTGAGCGCGATACGGGCGAGATCGCCCAGGTGCTCGATTTCTTCACGTGTGAATGTAGGCATGGCCTTAACTATATGAGCCGTATGTGACACGCACCATTACATTCTCACGATGTTGCGCGGCGTCCGGCGGCCCTGCGGCAGCGGCCATATCGCGCGGCTGTGCCCGAGCGCGCGACGATATGGCCGAATGGGTGTCATTTGATGTCGGATTTCTTGAACACCAGCAGGCCGATCAATGGAATCCTCCACTCGTCGGCAGCCAGTGGCGTGACCTCGTGGCCGAGGAACACCAGTCTCGCCACGCCGAGCGACGGCACGGGCTGAGGCTGCGGCGGGATATGAGGCTGCGTCATCGCGGCACCTCCTGCGTGTTCGGCTGAGTGTAGGTTGCGGCAGGCTCGCCGTATTGGGCCGGCACCTGCCCCGGTATCGCGCGGGTCTCGTACTGCGCCTGCGCGTGGGTGAACGCCCACGCAGTCGGCTCCAATGCGGCACCTTCAATGCGGAACACCCGGCCTTGCTGCGGGTCGTTGGCATTGCGGGGCACCTCGCGGACGGTGACCTGCGGCGCGGTTTCGAACACCGCGTGCAGTTTGTCGGGTTCCGGCGCCGCGACACGGATCGAATGGGCGGAATGCTCTGCGACGAACGCCGCGACCGTCGTGGTCTCCAGAATGCGGCCACGACCGATGATGACGAGATCGTCAGCGGTCAATGCGACCTCGCTCATCAGGCGCGAACTCAACAGCACCGCACGGCCCTGCCCGGCGAGAACGCTCCTGCATTGCGCTTTTCCACGCTCGCAAGGCCGGTGAATTCGATGACCTCATCGACGCGGGATCGCGGTATGCCGTTGGTAAGGGCGAGGCCACGCAGATGGGTGTAGGCGGACCGACCCTTATGCGCGGATTTGGCGTCGAGAACCGCTCCTACGGCGGTCATCGGCGATGGTGTCTTGACGAACGGCACTCCGTCAACCAGCGCACGGCCCGCATTGGGGGTGGCCAAGCCGAGGGCGGCCCGCATCGTCGTGGACTTCCCGGCGCCGTTCGACCCAAGGAAACCGGTCACCTTGTCGTCTTCGGCGGTGAAACTGGCATTATCAAGCACGGTCTTACGCCCGAAGCGTTTGGTAAGGCCTCTATCGTTATCATGATTCGAGCATACACACCCGCGTCACCCGTGCTGCGCAATCCAGCTGTGCATGGCCACTGCGGCTGCGGCGCCGGCGTTGATGGACCGCACGGAACCGAATTGCGAGATGTATACCACGTCATCAGCGAGTTCGAGAGCTTTGTTCGACAATCCGGGGCCTTCCGCGCCAAACAGCATCAGACACCGTTCCGGAAAACAGTAGGTTTCCATCGGTACGGCACCGGGAATGATATCCAATGCGATGATGCGGGACGATTCCAGCGTCCTGATGCGAGCGTCGGCCCGCGCGACCGCATCATAGCCCGAATGATCCGTTGCGGACGCGAATCGGGGGGATCCGTTGGATTCGTCATCGTCCGAGAGAAGCGCACTCGCATCGGAGTGAGCCTGATGCGCGTGCATCGCCGCGGCGGCGGCCTGTGCCTGGGCGGCGGCAATTTCTCCCGCGATGCGCAGCTTCCAGCAGGTGACGAGTTCGTCGATGCTGGGATGATACTCAACGTGCTGGTACAGCTCGGTCATCAGCGAGCCCTTGCGGTTCCATTTGTGCGGGCCAACGATGTGCACGCGATTCGCGGTGAACGCATTCGCCGTGCGCACCATGGAACCGATGTTGAAATCGTGCGTCCAGTTTTCGATGGCGACTTCGAAGCCGTGGCGACCGGCCGCGTCCAGATCGTCGCGAATGGCGTTCACGGTCCAGTACCGGTAACGGTCGAGCACGTTGCGACGATCGCCTTCATCCAGCAGCGTCGTATCGTAGCGTCGATCGTAGTTCGGCGATTTAGGGTCATCTGGGCGTGGCTCACCGGGGTGCTCCTGCGTCCATGGTCCTACGCCGACTTCACGAAATTCCGGCTCCCCCGAAGCCTTTGCCGCCAGAGAGATGGGGTTGGGCTTGTGCATGGCTATCGCAGTTCGGATTCGTGGTAGATTTCGACGAATGGCAGCTCCTGCCGTTCACCGCTCACGGGGTTGACGACCTCGATGACGGGTTCGGTCATGTCGACGCCGCCGATCAGCGATGCGATGGCAACCACTTTCGCGCCTTCATGCTCCACCACGCCGAAATCGAGGCTCAGCTCATTGCCGTTGCGCAGCGTCACCAGCGACGAGGTCTGCACATAGGATTTCTCCGAGAGCCATGAATCCAGCAATACCACGCGCTTGCCCTTGATGGACGGGCCTTTGATGGACGGGTATACGAAGTCCATGACGAATCCGTCGAGGTCTTCACCGCGCGATGCCGCCGCCTGAATCATCGCGCCGACCAGTGGAACGGCCGCGGCGGTCAACGCACCGACGGCGTCGAAATCATCGATGGAATAGCCGTTCTCCTCAAGCGTGTCCAGAAGAATGTGACCGACGATAGCCGCCCCGCGATGGTCGAAGGTGACGCCGGCGAGCTCGCAGAACGGCTTGCCTTCCATTTCCGCGGCAATCAGCCGTCGGAGCTGTTCGCGCGGCTCCAGCATGGAGAAGTCATCCGTCTGACTCGGCGATGCGTCGGAAGGAATGTTGTTCGTGCCCACAGCGGTTCCGGTCGTCCCGGTCTTGCGGAATCCATGCTCTTCATTCATGGTTCTCAGGATATCGTTGCGTGCCGTCAAGTCACCGCCGGCAATGGCCATGCATATCCGCGCGGTTGCGTATTTGCCTCGCTGGCGGGGGCCGAGTCATGCTGGTATTCCTTTGGATGCTCTAGCGTTGGTTTTATTCGGGGGTGGTTTCCGGGGCGGTGATTTCACGGACATCGGATTTGTCCGGATCGATGATGTTCACCGACCCGATGACCGTGGCCTGATCGAGCTTCTGCAGTTTGCGCGCGGTGACCAGCACGCGGGATTCCAACGATGACGCGAATTGGTTGTACGCCGTCACCGTGCGAGTGAGCGCGGTACCGAGTTTGTTCGCACGCTCCCCCAGTACGGCGAAACGCTCGTACAGTTCCCTCGACAGGTCGAACAGGGTCTTGGCGTCGTCTGTGAGGCTCTGCTGCTGCCAAGCGTATGCGACGGATTTCAGCACGGCCCACAGGGTGACCGGCGAGGTCAATGCGACCTTGCGGGCGAAGGCGTCATCCATCAATGTCGGATCGGCCTCCATTGCAGCCTGCAGCAACGCCTCGTTGGGAATGAACGCGATCACGAAATCAGGGGCCGTGTCGCATGCACTCCAATACGCCTTATCACCCAATGCCCTGACGTGTTCACGCAAAGCTTTCGCATGCGACCGCAGCAGCTCGTCACGCCGTTCCAGATCCTCAGGCCCCGCGGTTTCCGGAATCATGCAGGCCCGCTGATAATCGGCATACGGCACCTTCGCGTCGATGGGAATCGTCTTGCCTCCCGGCAGATGGACGATCATGTCAGGCCGGAGCGTCTTACCGTCGACGCCAGTCATCACCACCTGCGTATCGAAGTCGACGTGCTCCAGCAAACCGGCGGACTCCACAATGTTGCGCAGTTGCGCCTCTCCCCAAGCGCCGCGGACCTTGTTGTTGCGCAATGCCGCCGAGAGCGAGCTCGTCTCACGGTCGAGCCTCGCCTGCTGCTCACCCAGCCCTTTGAGCTGCTCGCCCAGCACGCCCATCTCGTGTTTGCGCCCCTCCTCGATGTTCGAGACCTTCTGCTGCAGCTCATCGAGATTCTTCTGCAAAGGAGCCAACGCCGACAGCACCTTGCCCTGCTCTGTCAGCGCTTTTTCCTGCTCTTCCCGGCGCCGCAGCCCATCGGCCTCGGCCCGCTCGCGCTCACGTTGCACCCGCACCTGTTCCGCCTGCTGCGCCTGAGCAAGCTGGGATTTCGCGAACGACAATTGCTGCAGAAGTCCCTCGGACTGGGCCTTGGCCTGAGCCACTTGGGCGGCAAGCCGCGCATTGTCGTCCTTCATGGCCTCGCAGGATCCCCTCAGCGCGTCCACCTCGGAGGCCTTCGCCATGCGGGCGGAGGCTTGGCCACGCATTTTGCCCAGCGCGAATCCGGCGGCCAGACCCAACAACGCCACCACCGCAACGATCACCACATCAAGCACTTCATCGAACATGTGTATTATTACACATCATCCCGCGGACGAACGAGTGCCGCACTTATGAGCGAACCAGTCGGGAAATCACCTTCTCGACCTCCGACAGTTTCTCGTCGGCCACCTCGCCGCCCTCGGCCGCCGCCTGCCGCACGCAATGGTTCAGATGGTCGTCAACCAGCATCACCGACACGGCCTTCAATGCCGAAGTCGCGGCGGAGATCTGGGTCAGCACATCGATGCAATACACATCATCCTCCACCATCTGCGCGACCGCATGGACCTGCCCCTCGACACGCCGCAGCCGCGCGAGGATCTTCGCCTTGTCTCCGTCGTAACCCTGCATAACCAACCTTCCGCCCAGCGCGAACATTCCTGACAACACGCATTATATACCCTCTAGGGGTATAGGGTATAGTTAATATCCGAGATTATGATAGAAAGGGGAAAGGAGCGGCGATGGAATTCGACATCTTCCTCGGTGCGGCGGCACTGGTGATAGCCGCCGTGCTGACATGGTGCATCCTGCGATTCTTCTTCGCGCCCAGAAGGGGAGGCGCCCGGGCGACGCTGCATGACGGCGTTCAACAGGCGACCATCACGGTCAGGGGTGGGTACTCCCCCGATATCGTCACGATGCAAGCCGGCATTCCGATCACGCTGAGGTTCGATCGGAAGGAGACCGGCGAATGCACGTCGCATGTCGTGTTCCCCGATCTCGGAACGGACACGATGCTGCCGGGCAACGAGACCACCGAGATGTCGCTTCCGCCGCTGCCGGCCGGCGACTACCCCTTTGCATGCGGTATGAACATGGTGCATGGGTTGCTTCGCGTCGAGGGGGAGACGGACTCCGCCACAAAACCGGACGACGGCACTGCATCGACCGGGACCGCCATACCGGCCGGCACGCCCAGGATGTCCGCCGCGGACGCGCTGCTGGCCGAGCGGCAGGAGGCGGAGGAACGCCGTCAGGAGATTCGCCATACCGGCATGCTGGTGGCCATCGGCACCGTTCTCACGCTCCCGGTGTTCGTCCCCATGATGCTCATGCTCGTCAGTCACTCGCTCGTTCCTTCATGGCTGATGAACCCTTGGCTGCAGGCCATACTCATCACCCCGGTCATGTTCTACTGCGGGGCGCCGATCCACCGCGTCGGATGGCCGGCACTGTGGCATCGTTCTCCGGACATGAACTCGTTGGTGGCATTGGGGACCACCGCCGCATACCTGTACAGCATCGCCTTGTGCTTCGTCTCGGAGCTGATGCCCGAGGGGTCGAGAGAGCCCTACTTCGAGTCGGTCGGCGTAGTGATCACGCTCGTTCTGGTCGGACGCCTGTTGGAGGCGAAAGCCCGTGAGGGCACCGGAAAGGCCGTGCAATCACTGATCAAGCTGCGCCCACGTGTCGCCCACATCCTCGATGTCGGAACGCCACTGGCCAAGGATCTGGCCGCCGGCAAGGCATCCGGCGACGGATGGCTCGACCCTGCCCAATCCCAAGACATCGACATCGACCGCGTGAAGACCGGCGATCTGCTGGTGATCCGCGCCGGCGAGCGCATACCGCTGGACGGCGTCGTGTTGGCCGGCGAGGCCAGCGTCGACGAGTCCATGATCACCGGCGAATCCGTTCTGGCCCGGCGTGGCGTCGGAGAGCCCCTGACGGGGGCGACCATCATGCAGCAGGGCAATGTGGTCATGAAGGTCACACGCACCGGCGAGGACACGGTGCTCTCCCAGATCATCGCTCTGGTCGCACGCGCACAGGCGACCAAAGCGCCCGTGCAGCGTCTGGCCGACAGGATCGCCCGTGTGTTCGTCCCCGCGGTGATTATCGCCGCATTGTGGACCGGTGCCATATGGATAACGTTCGGGCCGCAACCCAAACTAGCCCATGCGCTGGTGACGGCGGTCAGCGTATTGATCATCGCGTGTCCTTGCGCGCTCGGACTGGCCACGCCGCTATCGGTGACCGCGGCGACCGGCCTCGGCGCCACGAACGGCGTGCTGGTCACATCCGCCAGGGCCTTGGAGCAGGCCCGCGACATCCGAACCGTCGTGTTCGACAAGACCGGGACGATCACCGTCGGAGCCATCGATGACGACGCCGACTACGCCAAGCCGAGCTATACGAAGGACAGCGTCAAGCCGGGTTCCAAGGAGGCGATAGCAGCGCTTCGAGCCGCTGGTATCCGCACGGTGATGCTGTCGGGAGACAAGGCGGAGGTCGCCGAACGCGTCGCCGCGGAAGTCGGTATCGACACGGTGATCGCTCAGGTCAGGCCCGACGGCAAGGCCTACTGGATAAGACAGCTGCAGATATCGCGCGACGCCGCCGCGGCACAGTCGTCGGTGGCCCCCGCCATCGCCGACGTCCCCAATGGACTGGTGGCCATGGTGGGCGACGGCATCAACGACGCCCCCGCCTTGGCACAGGCAGACGTGGGCATAGCCATCGGCACCGGAACCGACATCGCCATGCAATCCGCCGACGTGACCCTCATGAGCGGCGACCTGCGAGGCGTGGTGAAAACCCTCAACCTATCCCAAGCCACGATGCGCAACATCCGGGAGAATCTCGCCTGGGCCTTCGGCTACAACATCATCGGCATCCCCATCGCCGCCGGCGTGCTGTACCCCTTCACCGGCTGGCTGCTCAGCCCGATGATCGCAGGCCTGGCGATGGCGCTCAGCTCCGTCTGCCTGGTGCTGAACGCGAACCGCATGCGGCGCGTCACACTGAGCCCCGACACCGTCTCCTTCACCGCCGCAGGCGGAAGAGACGCCGACAGGAGAGCGCCCGACCAACACGGCGCGCGCAGCATCATTCTCGACACCGGAGACCGTCCCCGTGCCGATGGCCATCACACCGATGAGGGCCATCACCATCAGCCGAACAAGGAGCAACCCATGCACATGAACCACATGCATTCCGCAGACATGAACGACGCGACGCAGACCGCGACCGACCCTGTGTGCGGCATGACCGTCGCCGTCAACAACGACGCCATCACGCGCGAGCACGACGGCACGACCTATTACTTCTGCGGGGAACACTGCGCCAACAACTTCATGAAGGCACCGCAGCTGTTCCTGGAAAACTGACCGGCCCGTAAAACTGCCCGGCCTGAAGACCGACCGGACCGTGGGGCGCAAATCATTCCGTCGAGTACTACCGGCGCTTTGATCTGCGTCCCTTGAAGTAGATGTCGAACACGATCCATGCGGAGAGGATGAACGCTATCACATATCCCATGAATCCCACGACCGGTATGCCGAAGATGATCGGCTTCATGCCCGCGTAGTACACGATCGACGATCCGACGAACAGGCCGACGACGATCAACGCCATCGTCAGACGGTTGACCATGTCCGACAGCAGGCGCATCGGTTCCTCGGAACCAACGACCTCCATGTTCATGCGCAGCTGGCCTCGGGTGAGCATGCGCATCGCGACCCTGGACTCGCTCGCCGCGGACAGCAGGCCGTGCAATGCCTGATGTCCCTCGACGCCCAGCGCCTTGATCTCGTCTTTCGCCGCTCGATCCAACGACTTGCTGCCAGCAATATGGTCGGAGATGATCTGAATCATGTTCACGTCGGGGATGAATTCATCCAGCAGGCCCTCCAACGTGACCAACGCCCTGCCGACCGTCGTCACCGTGCCCGGCACCTCGATGCCATGCCTTTGGGCCAACGACGTCAGCGACGTCAGGAACGCCGCTATGTCCAGGTCGCCCAGGTCTACCGTGCCGAACTCCTTGACGACCATGTCCAGGTCGGCCAGCAGCGCGGGGTAATCCTCAGGATTGGACTCGGTGCCCGCGAAACGCAGCAGACCGTCCGCCAGCGCGGCGGAATCCTGTTTGGCGACGGCGAAGATCATCTCCCGGAGCACGCTGCGGGCCTGGCTGTTGAGCCGCCCGGTCATGCCCAGATCGATAAGCACGATCTGGCCACCGGAGATGATGATGTTGCCGGGGTGCGGATCCGCATGGAAGAAACCGTCGTCCAGCACCTGCGTCGCATAGTTGTCGACCAGCTTGGTGCCGATTTCCTTGAGGTCATACCCGGCTTCGATCAGCTGATCGGTATGGGAGACGGCGATGCCCTCGACGTAATCCATGACGACCACGTGCTCGGTGCACAGATCCATGTACGGTTTCGGGCAGTCCATATACCGATAGGCTTCGCAGAAGCGCTTGAACTCGCTGAGGTTACGCGCCTCCACCAGAAAATCCGTCTCGGATTCGAACGTATCCCACAGTTCCTCGACCACGCCGCCAAGATCCACCACCTGCGCACTGGGCAGCATCTTCGTGGCAGTCCGGGCGATCGAACGCATGATGGACACATCCAACGCCATGATCTCGCGCACGCCAGGCCGCTGCACCTTCACGGCGACGTCTTCGCCGGTGACCAGCGTGGCGCGATGCACTTGCGCGAGGGATGCGGAACCGAGCGGCGTCGGATCGATGCGGGCGAACACCTCGCCTATGGGGCGGCCATATTCCTGCGTCAACGTGTCGACGACGATCTGATACGGCATCGGGTCGGCATCGGCGCGCAGCTTCGCGAGCTCGTCGCAGAACGACTGCGGCAGAATCTCCGACCGCATGGACAGTATCTGCCCGACCTTGACGAATGTGGGGCCCAGTGCCTCCAGCATCAGCCTCATCTTCACCGGAGTGAGGCCGTGCACCACGTCGAACTGGTTCGCAATGCGCATGATCTGTCCGAGGCGCTTGACTTTCCCGCGCCTCGTCAGGTGATATCGGCTGGAGAAGGTGTCGCGATGATTGTTGAACAGCCCGATGGTGGGAGACCCGTCCCATTCGCGGCGTTTGCCGGCACGTCGCGTCACGACACCGTCTTTCGCCGAACCGTCCGACCCCGATGCGGATTTCCCCCGTTCCGGATCATGCCGTGGGTCGCCGGCATGGCCGCCCGCGGTATAGGACGGCATGGTGTGCTGCTCCGGCATGCTAAGCAGCGGAGCCTTCCGCCGGGGAAGGATCTTCGGCGGCGGCACCGGCATCGCTCTGCTCCTTGGCGCCCTCAGTCTTTTCCTCGGCCTTCTCCCTTGGCCTCCTGCGCCTTGTGCTTGAGCTCGGTGTTCAACGCCTTGCCCTGTTCCACGGTGAGCTCGCCCTTCTTCACCAGACCGTCGACGATCTGCTGGCTCTTCTCAAAGCTCTGCTGCCCCAGCTCAACGCCGGTGGCCAATGCCCCAACGCCCGCGAGAAACACCCGGCGCAGGCCTTCACCCAAATCGAAATCAGCCATGATACCTCCTTTGGTTACTTGTGGTTCCAAGATTACCCCCACCCGTCGCATAACGCGATAGGGGTGGCGTGGTTTCCGCTATGAGATGGAAACCACGCCCCGGCAATCCGCTCATCGGCCCATCAAGCTCATCGACCCGTCAAGCATCGCAGAGTCCGAGGGCACGGAACCGTCCAATTCACCGGGGGCGGGCGGCGGCGACCTTGCGGGCCTTGTCCGCCAGAGCGTCCAACCGTGCCAGTTCGAACATCTGCTCGCTGGACTGGTCCGGCTCGAACTCCCCGTACCGTCTCGTCACTGCGGCCCGAATCAGGAAATCCGCGACCGCGGGGTTCTTCGGCAACAGCGAGCCATGCATGTACGTGCCGATGACATTGCCGACACGAGCGCCTTCCGTATGATCCTCGCCATTGTTGCCGGTACCATCATGATCGACATGCCCCAGCGGCAACGTTCCCTCGCGCAGGAACGTCTGCCCGGAATGGTTCTCATAGCCGATCACGTCGCCGAATTCGTCGCTGTGCTCGACCAGATTGCCGATCATCCGGTGGCTCTGCCCCACCGTGTACGCGCCGAGCACGTTGATGCCGTCCAACCGCTCGCCTTCCGAGGTCTCGAAGTATTCGCCGAACAGCTGGAACAGGCCGCAGATCATCAGCATCGGCGTACCGTCCGCGGCCAGGTCGCGCAGCCGGCCGGCCCGCTTGAACAGGTCGCCGGTGATTTTCTTCTGCCCGGTGTCCTGACCGCCGCCACCGAGGATCATGTCCACGCGCTCGGGCCATTCGTCGCCCTGATTGTATGCGTGCAGGCGCGGCTCATACCCGTACAGTGCCAGCCGGCGCAGAACCACCAGCACGTTGCCGGAATCCCCGTAGATGTTCATGTCCTTCGGGTAGAGGGACATCACGTCGATCACTTTTCCCATATCCGTTCACCTTTCCCGCTCATGCTGTCAGTCGCCGCGCCGTTCATCGCCCGACGCCGGCATCGGCGACGGTGGTCAGCTTGGCGAGTTCGGCACGCACGCGGAGCATCGACGTGTACGTGCAGTAGATGTGTTTGGGCACACCGGGACGGGCGGTGACGAACTGCCGCACCGCCGCCTCCAGATCCGTGCCGGTCTGCTCCACCCTGACCTGATCGTATTCGAGCCGCAACGCCATGTCCCAGGCTCGCGTACCCGACACCATCGCGACGCCAGTCGGGCGCAGGCTGGTGAAATCGACATCCCACAGCCAGCTCATGTCGCGCCCGTCCGCGTACAGGTCGCAGATGGCAATCATCGTGTCATACCCGTCGGGCGGGAACGAGCCGAGCGACAGCCTGAAGCCCATCGGGTTCTTGACGAGCAGCAGCTGCACGTCGCTGCCGTTGACCGCAATCGTTTCGCCGCGGCCGAACGCGGGGGTCACCTCGGCGAGCGCCGCCAGAAGCCGGTCATGGTCTACTGGGCTGTCTACTGGGCTCTCGTCAGATATCGCCGCGTCTGACGCATGCGAGGCCTGGCCGGGCATGGTTTCGGCGGGGACGGTCTCGGCGACCTGCGCCGAAGCAATATCCTGCGCCATGACCGCGCGGACGGTGGCGAGCGCCGCCGCCGCGTTGAACAGGTTGTACACGCCTTCCAGCTTGACGGCGGTATGGACGGCCCGCCCGTCAATCAGGAAATCGGCCTCATGGTTGCCGACACGGGTCAGCGTGACATCGGCCGTCGCCTCGCGCCCATCGGCATCGGGGGCCTCAGCCGAAACCGATGTGCCTGCCGGCTCCTGCTGCGCGCGGTCATTTGCCGACGGCCTGCCATTGCCGGCCACGCTCGCGGCCTCTTCGGCGACGGTGGTCTGCATGTCGTCGTCGGAGGGGAAGAACCGACGCAGTTCGGGCGCCAGCCCGAAATAGCGCACTCCGGTGCCTTCCGGCACGGCCGAAGCGAAACGCGCGATTCGCGGATCCTCACGGTTGAGCACCACGGTGCCCGTCGTCGCTTCGGCGACACGCTCCAGCAGACGCGCGGTGTTGTCGATCTCGCCGAACCGGTCGAGCTGATCGCGCATCACGTTGAGCAACAGCGCGAACCGCGGCTTCACCTGCTGCACGAATTTCACCGCATACGCCTCGTCAAGCTCAAGCACGGCCACGTCGGCGTCCAGCCTACCGCTCAACGGCACTTCGGTCAGCAGCGCCGAGACGACGCCGCGCGTGAAGTTGGAGCCGGTCGGATTGGTGAACACCTTGAGTCCCAGCGTCTCCAGCATCGAGGCGACCATGCGCGTCGTGGTGGTCTTGCCGTTCGTGCCCGACACCAGCACCACGCCATACGGCAGGTCGGCGAGCGTGCGGGCAAGGAAACCGGGGTCGATCTGTTCGACGATCTTGCCAGGGAACGCGCTGCCGCCGTGCCGCAGCAGCCGAGAGGCGCCGCGTACGGCTTTGCCGATCAGCGGCGTAGCGAACGCGGTCCATGGACGCGCCGCATCCGACTGCCCGCCCAGCGCCTCGCGCCGTGTTTCACGCGATGTTTCACGAGGCTGGGATCCGTTTTCCTCACCCATCGTCACACTCCTTGATCGCTGTTGTAGTCCTGCGGCATGTCCTTGAACTTCGAGTATGCGCCCAGAAACGCCAGATGGAACGTCTCCGTCGGACCGTTACGATGCTTCGCCATGATGATATCCGCCTCGCCGGGCCGGTCCTCCTTGTCGTAGAAATCCGGTCGATGAACCAGCAACACCACGTCGGCGTCCTGCTCGATCGAGCCGGATTCGCGCAGGTCGGACAGCTGCGGCTTCTTGTCGTTGCGCATCTCGGGCCCACGGTTCAGCTGGGACAACGCCACGACCGGCACTTCCAGCTCCTTGGCGAGCAGCTTCAGCGCTCGCGAGAACTCCGAGACCTCCTGCTGTCGGCTTTCCACCTGCTTGCCGGATGACATCAGCTGCAGGTAGTCGATAACGACGAGCTTGAGGTCGTTGGTCTGCTTGAGACGGCGGCATTTCGCACGGATCTCCATCAGCGACATGTTCGGCGAATCATCGATGAACAGCGGCGCGTTCTGCAACTTGTTCCAGAAATTGTTGAGCGTGTTCCACCGGTCGGCGGTGATGTCGTCGGCGCGGCGCATCGCCGCGAGCGGAATGTTGGTCTCGGCGGAGATGATGCGCTGCGCAAGCTCCACCTTGCTCATCTCCAGCGAGAACACGATCGACGTCATATTGTGATGCAGCGCGGCCGCACGGGCGAAATCGATGCCCAGCGTCGACTTGCCCATGGCGGGGCGCCCTGCCACGACCACCATCTGGCCGGGCTGCAGACCCTGGGTCACGTCGTCGATATCGCGGAAACCCGTCGGCACGCCGGTTTTCAGGTCGCCGTTCTGCAGCTTGTCGAGCTGTTCGAGCGCATCGTGCACCACCGGGCCGATGGCCTCGTAGTCCTGCTTGACGCGTCCGGTACTCATCTCGTAGACCTCGGCCTGCGCGAGGTTCACCACGTCTTCGGCCTGCGAGCCCTCCGCCGAGTAGCCGAGCTGCGCGATCTTGGTGCCGGCCGCGATCACGTTGCGCAATATCGCCCGCTGATGCACGATCTCGGCATAGTACGTGGCGTTTGCGGCAGTCGGCACGAACGCGACGAGCGTGTGCAGATAGTCGGCGCCGCCCACTTTGTCGAGGTTTCCGTCCTTCATCAGCTGGTTGGCGACGATCACCACATCGACGTTCTGCGAGTTCGAGAACAGGTCGATGATCGCCTCGTATATCGTCTGGTGCTTCGGCTGGTAGAAGTCGGTGACGTCGATCATCTGGCTGACCTCGCCGATGGCGTCCTTGCTCAGCAGCATGCCGCCGAGCACCGCCATCTCCGCCTCGTCGTCGTGCGGAGGCACGCGGTCGAACACGGCGTCGCGTCCCGGCGACCCCGCGTCGCCCTGCACATACGAGCCACCTGATTGCGGGCGCGGCCCTCCCCAATTCGTTTCTTCTGCTGCCATAAGACTTGAGTATATATCGGAGCTTTTCCGGTGGAAGATATCTGGCGAAAAATGCACAGGGCCATCTCTCGGACGGCATGTCGCGGTAAGCGGACGCGACATTCGTCACCGTCACGCACGGCTTGCTCGCAAGTCATATTCAGCCGGCGTTTACCTGCGCGACACGCACGGGTGACGTCATGTGGACAAAAAGTTGAGTTATCCACATTTAGGGGATAACTCTGGGGATAACATATGCAGTTATCCACATCAGGGGGATAACTCTGTGCATAACATGGGGATAAGTCCATAAACGCCCCCACTCGATTTGCCAAACACGTCGTCATGCGATATAAGCGGCGCCCCATTCGGCTCACCGCCGCGCTTTCAGCTCTTCGATGCCGCATACGCGCCCGCCCATATGAGCTACAGTGTGCATGTGCACACCCCTGACCCACAATCATCCGATCCTGCGACCGCCGGCACGGCCCGCACCGGTAACCGAGCCGCATACGGCCGCATACTCGCGCTGGCCCTCCCCACATTCGGCCAGCTCATCGCCGAGCCGACCTTCGTGCTCATCGACACGGCCATCGTCGGGCACATCGGCGTCTCCGCCCTGGCCGGACTGTCAATCGGATCGACCATCATCCTCACCGCGGTGGGACTGTGCATCTTCCTCGCCTACTCCACCACCGCGCAGGTGGCTCACCTGCTTGGTGCGGGCCGCCGCCGAGAGGGGCTGCAGGCCGGCATAGACGGACTATGGCTGGCTCTCGGCATCGGCATCGTGCTGGCGGCGGCTCTGTTCGCAGGGGCCCGGCCGCTGTGCGTGGCGCTCAGGGGCACGGGCGAGACGCTCGACCAGGCGGTGGCGTACACGCAGGCGGTGGTACTCGGCGCCCCTGGCATGCTGCTCGTGTACGCGGCGAACGGCATTTTCCGCGGTTTGCAGAAGGTACGCATCACGTTGGTGGCCGCGGTGTGCGGTGCCGTGCTCAACACCATGCTGGATGTGCTGTTCGTGTTCGGATTCGGCTGGGGCATCGCCGGATCGGGCGCGGCGACGATGATCGCACAATGGTTCATGGGACTGTTCCTGACGGTTCCGGCGGTGCTATGGGCGAAGGCCGACGGCGCTGCGCTGCGACCACGCCTGTCGGGCATCGCCGCCGCCGGAGGGGATGGCCTGCCGCTATTCATCCGCACACTCGCCATTCGCGCCGCGATGGTGATGACGGTCGCCTCGGCGGCCCGATTGGGAACGACAGTGCTGGCGGGGTTCCAGGCGGTGAACTCGTCTTGGAATTTCGCGATGAATATGCTGGATTCGGTAGGCATCGCCGGTCAGACCCTGGTGGGCGCGGCGATGGGCGCAGGAGACCGCGCACGCACACTGCGACTGACCCGGGCCACGGGACGAGCCGGATTGGCGGCCGGAGCCGCTATCGGCTGCGGATTCGCCGTGGCCGGCCTGTTCGTCGGCCGCCTGTTCTCGCCCAACCCGCACGTCCAGTTGCTGGTCGCCGCCGGCATGGTGACGATGGGTGCGTTCCTGCCACTACAGGGGTGGATGATGGCGCTGGACGGCATACTGATCGGCGCCCGCGATTTCCGCTACCTGGCGATTACCTGCACACTGACCGCAACGGTGTATATCGCATTGACCGCGATCTGCGTGGATGCGGCCGCGCCCATGCTGCCCGGCGACCTGGCCTCGACAGTGCTGCTATGGGCGATGTTCAATATCGTGCTCATGGGCGGCCGCGGCCTGTTCAATGGCCTGCGCATACGCGGCGAATCATGGCTCGGTCAGACCGCCCTCTAACGACCGGCCCGCGACAGCCCTCGCTGCACTGCGGAACACCCACCTTGACATCACCTTTGCCTCAGCTGAGCATCATATGATAATGGCATCGGCTCCCGAAGATGGGAGACGCCACGCGGAAGGAGATTCCGCCCCGAATCAGATGACATCCGAATACTCACAGATAAGCAAAGCATGATCGACGTGCGGGAGAAGGCCGCCAAGCAGTTCAGCGCGCGCCTGACCGGTCGCGGGTTCGAAAGCTGGGTGCGAGAGGGCAACGACACCTATGTGGTCGGCGGTCAGGAATACATGCCGCAGGACCTGGTCGTGGTACGCGCCCTCGACGCGGCGGGCAATCCCGTGTCAGCCGAAGTCAACGTCGACATAGCCACCTTCAACCTGTACCCGGATACTCTCACGGGCGGCGCTGTACATGGTATGCACCAGACTTTCGCGCCAATGGCTCCACCCGTATCGCTTGGATATCTCCTCACCGGCCGTAGCTCCGAGCGACGACCCGTCGGCGCGGGTCAGGTCATACAGCATGTCCAGCAGCATCGGATCACGGTCCACGCAACGGGCGAGCGACTCCCCCACGGCCGGATCGTTCGGGTTCTTGCCGGTCGCGAACTCAGAGAGCGTCAGATGCTCCCGCACCAGGATGCGCACCCATCGCGCGATGTCCGCGTCGAATCCCATGCGCTTCATGATCACCGCGGCGTGATGGGCGCCCTCTGCCGCATGATCGGTCACGAACGGACGTTTGCCGACATCATGCAGCAGGCCGGCCAATAGCAGCGCCGTGTAGTGACGGTCGTCATACCGCTCGCCTCGCGCCGCCGAAACCCGCGCGAGCCGTGACGTCACCTCGACGCTGTGCCGGTCGATGGTATACCGGTGCGCCGCAGATGCGCTCGGGCGATTGCGTATGCCCAGCCATTCAGGCATCCATCGACCGGGTATATCCACGAAATCCAGTTCCTCCCACACGCGCATGAGCGCCGGCCCGGAGGCCAGCAGACGCACGAACAGTTGGCGCGACTCATCATCCCACACGGAATCGCGGATCGGGCAGCGCCGCAGGTTCTGCAAGGTGACCGGGCTGATCGGCAGCTCGAACTCGGCAGCTGCCGCGGCCACGCGCAACGGCAGATACCGGTCCGGCTCCGGTTCCACGCCCGGAGCCAGCACGATTTCCTGCTCGTGCTTGGCCACGCCGGGCGCGACCTGTTCGAACTTCGGGGCCTCTCGCCTGCCTCCACCGCGCGGCGACAGCATCTGGAAGAACGAGAAACGCGGGCGCTCATGCGTCAGCGAATGCTCGGCACGCGACGCCGTGGAATCCAGCGCGAACGCGATCTGTCGGCCTATGCGGGCGAGCCGGGTTTGCAAGTCCTCGATGGAACGCGCCTCCCGCTCCCCCGGCGGCAGTGTCGGGTCGGCAAGACCCCGCATCGCCGCCACCTGCGCCTGATATGGGGCGAGCAGCCGATTCGCGTCCTTGCCGGCAGCCAGATGAATGCAATCGCGCACGTCCAGCAACGCCTCGACCTCGTCGTCATACCGGCCGTGCGGTCGGTCGGCAAGCCATGACACAGTCAACGCGGAGACCAGCACCGAATCGCGCAGACCGCCTCGCGCCTCCTTGATGTCGGGCTGGTTCAGGTAGGCGAGTCGTCCGAACTCGTCCAGTCGCTTGCGCGCCGAATTCAGCAGTTCCGGCAGCCGCTTGCGGACCGCTCGACGCCAGCGTTCCAGAATCGACGTGGCCGTCGCCGAAATCAGCGCCGTATCGCCGGCGATCGGCTTGACATCCAGCCAGCCCATAGCGGCCGGCAGATCGGAATCGGTCACGGCCTCGCACTGCTGCCGCGTGCGCACCGACTGATCGAGGTCAAGGCCGCTGTCCCACAGGGGATACCACAGTTTGTTGGTCAGCTCATTGAGCTGTTGGTCGTTGATCGTATGTGGCTCATAGATGATGACCAGATCCAGGTCGGAGCTCGGGCCAATCTGCCCCCGTGCGAGCGACCCGACCGCGCCGAATCCGATGCCGGTGGACGGCACGTCGAACGGCACCGCGGCCACCGCGTCACTCCACAGGCGGCGCAGGCAATCCATGGCGAGCTCCGTTCGCGCCCGGCGCTTCGCGGAGCCACCCCGGTACACGCCGTCAGCATCCGGCTGGCTCATGTCCATGAACCGTTGCTTGAGATGATCGACCGCCGAACTCAAGACACACCACCTTCACCAAATTCCGCCCCGCAGGCGGGGGCTGTCGGTGGAGTCGGCGGGAGGTGGTCAAACCCACCCGGGTGCACAAGACCACCCTCAGTCTCGCTACGCGAGCCAGCTCCCGCCAGCGGGAGCAATTTCAATCCTTGCCCTCCGCCACCGGAGGCAAGGATGTCGATATATAAAAGAGTCCCCGCATGGTCAGGTGACGGCGTGCGGGGACTTGTCTTACCGATAACCCGCGTCCGGCGGAAAGCGCCGAACCACGGGCCGCTTTCAGATCGCGGCGGAGCCGGTCTCGCCGGTACGCACGCGGGTCACGGAATCGAGCGGGGCGACCCACACCTTGCCGTCGCCGATCGTGCCGGAACCGGCAGACTTGACGATCACGCCGACCAGGGTCTCCGCGTCCGCGTCATCGGACAGCACCTCGACGCGAATCTTCGGAATCAGATCGACCGTGTATTCCGCCCCGCGGTACACCTCGGTGTGGCCACGCTGGCGGCCGTAACCGTTGGCTTCCGAGACCGTCAGACCGTGCACGCCCGCAGCGGCGAGCGCCTCCTTGACGTCATCGAGCTTATGGGGCTGAATGATGGCAGTGATGAGCTTCATCTCACCTCACCTCCTTGAGAACCGAGCTGGCAGTACCAGCAAAATCATAGGCACGTTCGCCCTGATCGGCCAGATCGATGCCGCCGACCTCCTGGGCTTCGGTCACACGCCAGCCGATGGTCTTCTCCAGCGCGAACGCGATAATCGCGGTCACCACGCCGGAGTACAGCATCGCGCACAGGGCGATGATGACCTGCACGGCCAGCTGGCGCCAGTCGCCGCCGGCGAGCAGACCAGTGCCCTCGCCGAAGAAGCCGATGAGCACGGTACCGGTCAAACCTCCGACACCATGCACGCCCACCACGTCGAGCGAATCGTCATAGCCGAGCTTGAACTTCAGGCCGCATGCGAAGCAGCACAGAACGCCGGCGATCGCGCCGATGACCATGGCCCACAACGGTGACACCACATCGGCCGCGGGGGTGATGGCAACCAGACCGGCGACGATACCCGAGGCCGCGCCGATAGCCGTGTAATGACCGGTGCGGATCCTCTCAGTGAAGCCCCAGGCGAGCATGGCAGCCGCGGTCGCCGCGGTCGTGCTCATCCACGCATAGCCAGCGGTGCCATTGGCCGCGAACGCCGAGCCGGCGTTGAAGCCGAACCAGCCGAACCACAGCAGGAACGCGCCCAGCATGACGAACGGCACGTTGTGCGGGCGAATCGGCTGCGTGCCGAAACCCTTGCGCTTGCCGATGATCAGCACGATGATAAGGGCCGCCATTGCGGCGTTGATGTGAACGACCGTGCCTCCTGCGAAATCATGCGCCGCGGCGCCGATCGCGGTGGAGATCGGGCCCTTTGCGCTCAGAAGGCCGTTGTTCCACACCATGTGCGCCATCGGCGCGTAGTCGAACGTGACCCACAGCGCCACGAACAGCATCCACGTGCTGTACTTCACGCGCTCGGCGATCGCGCCGCAGATCAGCGCCACGGTGATCATCGCGAACGTGACCTGGAACGACACGTCCACGCTGCTCGGGTACTTGTTGCCGTTCGCGGCAAGGCCGGCGGCCGTGTACTGACGGGTGCCGGCGTCGAACACCATCGTGTCCTTCAGCAGGAACCCGGTCGCAGGGTCACCGAAAATGCCGCCGATGCTGCTGCCGGCGTATGCGATCGACCAGCCCCACAGCGTCCATACGACCGCGGTGACCGACAGGGCCGCCGCCGACAGCATCAGCATGTTCAGCACGGCTTTGGCGCGCACCATACCGCCATAGAAGAACGCCACGCCAGGCGTCATGAGGAAAACCAAGGCTGCGGATGTGAGCATCCATGCGGTATTACCGGAGTCCATCGTTACCTTCCTCTCTTGTTCGTTCCCGCCGCCGCGCATCTTGACCGCGCGGGAAGCGGGTCGTTACCACTTCATCTGACATCCCCTGATAGGGGGAATCAACACAACGATATGCAACGCTCGCTGAGTTTTCAACACGTTACGGCACGTTACGCTCATGTAAAGCGCGATGACGCGGGTCTTGGCTTTCGGCCGGATTCCGGCGCAGGCAACAGTTCCGGAATGCAAAAGCCGGCTGTCCACGTTGTGGACTGCCGGCTTGCAGGGTTCATGTCCGACGGTTTGCGAACAACCTCACGCGAGAATGCCGTCGACGAATCCTTCCGGGTCGAAGGGCGCGAGATCGTCCGGCCCTTCGCCGAGGCCGACGAGCTTGACCGGCACGCCGAGCTCCTTCTGCACGGAGATGACAATGCCGCCCTTGGCGGAGCCGTCGAGCTTGGAGAGCACGACGCCGGTGAGGCCGATCGCCTCGGCGAACACCTTCGCCTGCGCCATGCCGTTCTGGCCGGTGGTGGCGTCGAGCACGAGCAGCACTTCGTCGACGGGCAGGTTCTTTTCGGTGACACGGCGAATCTTGCCGAGCTCGTCCATCAGGTTCGACTTGTTCTGCAGGCGGCCGGCGGTGTCGATGATGAGCACGTCGGCGTCGTCCTCCTTGGCGCGGGCCGCCGCCTCGAACGCGACCGATGCCGGGTCGGCGCCGTCCTTGTCACTGCGCACGACGGGCACGTTGACGCGGGCGCCCCAGGTTTCAAGCTGGTCGGCTGCGGCGGCACGGAACGTATCGGCCGCGCCCATGACGACCTTCTTGTCTTCGGAGACGAACAGACGGGCCAGTTTGCCGGCCGTGGTGGTCTTGCCGGTGCCGTTGACGCCGACCATGATGATGACGCCGGGCTTGTGCGCGTCCGGCTTGTCGACGTTCAGACGGCGGTCGGTGTCGCGGCCGACCAAGTCGAGCAGGTTGTCGCGCAGCGTGGCGCGCACCTCGTCGGGGCTTGCCTTGCCGGTGATGCGCGCATCGCGGCGCAATTCGCCGACTAGCTGCTCGCTTGCTTCGGCACCGACGTCGGCCAGCAGCAGCGTGTCCTCGACATCCTCCCAATCGGATTCGGAGAGGTTGTCTTTGGTGAGGATGTTGAACAACGCCTTGCCGAACGGATTCGAGGACCTGGAAAGTTTCGCCTTGAGCCGCTGAATGCGCGAGCCGGATTTTTCCGGTACATCATATGCGGGAGCCGCCGGCTTGGCCGGGGCGGCCTGCGTCGGTTCGACCGGCTTACGCTCTTCCTCACTTCGAGGGGAGGCGGCTTCGCCCTCGGTTTCGGGAGCAGGGAGCTGCCTGTCAACTGTTGCGGCGGCCGTCTCGGGTTCTTCACCCGCACGACCCGCCTGGCGCGGCGATGTTGCGGTTTCCGCCGGCCGGCCGCCGACTTCGTTCTTACGCGACTTGCCGCGTACTACGCCCCACACAATAAGCAGGACGACAATCACCACTGCGGCGACGATGCCGATAATCAGATTCGTATCCATGGCTCCAGCCTAAAAACCGCAACGGACAGCGGCCGGAATACCACATACGTCGCGTTGTTGCAGCCAAGTCGACGACTAATTGGGCTGCTGGCACAGACGCTGCCCCTGAGTCGTCCCTACATATCGAACCGGGGAAGACGCTGGTATAGGCAAATCTGCCACCAATGCATAAAGCGGCATACCAGACGGCACCGGATTGCCAGCGGTCCCATGATATTCAACATAGAACAAGTCGGGCAATGGTGCCCCACCCTCATCGTGGTAACACTCGCGACCGCCACCGAAAACACGTATCAAACAGGACACGCACGACACGATGTCATGGTTGTCGAACTCGCTCGCCGTCATCGACGGGGCCACATACGTCTTCATGATTGACTCTCCTCAGCCGCACGACCTACCGCGAAAACGTAGACCCCGACAACATTTCGGGGGGTATAGGCGCTAGGCACCGCGACCACTACACTGGAGCTCATGGCCAATACTGCAAGAATGACGGCACTGCAACGCCGCGAACAGCTCATCCGCGTGGGGCGAGCGTTGTTCGCATCCAAGGGGTTCGAGGCGGTGAGTGTCGAGGAGATCGCCGCGAACGCGAAGGTCAGCAAGCCGATCGTCTACGAGCATTTCGGCGGCAAGGAGGGACTGTACGCGGTAATCGTCGACCGTGAGATGCGCGAGCTGACCAATGCGCTCATCGAGGCGCTGTCCGACACCAAGGCGCATCCCCGCCAGATCGTGGAGCGCGCGGCACTCGCCCTGCTCACCTATATCGAGGAGAACTCCGAAGGCTTCCAGGTGCTCGTGCGCGACTCGCCGACCACCGACCCGGCCGGATCGTTCAACTCGCTGCTGGGCGACATCAGCCTGCGCGTGGAGGATCTGCTCACCGCCGCGTTCAAACGCCGGAAACTCTCCGCCAAGGGCGTGCCATACTATGCGCAGATGCTGGTCGGCATGACCGTATTCACCGGTCAATATTGGGCGGATCGGCCGAAAGTCAACAAGGAGCAGCTCGCCGCATACGTCGTCGACCTCGCATGGCACGGCCTGAGCCGGCTGGATTCCAAGCCGATCCTGCGGTTCGAGAGCCAGAAGGCGAAGCAGCTCGCAGCCAAGGAAGACAAAGAACGTCGAGACAAAGAGCGGAGCGAGACAACGGTCCCGGACGAGCCGGAAGCTCCTGTCGAGACCGCCGAACCGGACGAACCGGCATACCTGCCCGCGAGCGCCGACTGATCATCAGAACCGCGCACAAGCCGGAAGCCCAAAAAACGGCGGAACGGACGACGGGACTTGCCTGAACGCCGCTTAGTGATAGCTTTGCTTGTAGAGGTTAGACTCGCTGCAACATCCGAGGCGACGTGTCGCACGTCATCCCCGCGACACCTGTATAACGAGGAACTATGGAACAATCGTCGAAAACACTCACCTTCGTGGTGCCCGCCTACAACATGGAAACGTATCTGGAGCGCTGCGTGGAGTCGCTGCTCTCCGCGACGGACAACAGCGATATCGAAGTGTTGATCGTCGATGACGGATCCTCGGACGGCACCCCGGAACTTGCCGACATGTACGAGCGGCGCTGGCCCGGCAACGTGCGGGCAATCCACCAGGTCAACAAGGGCCACGGCGGCGCGGTCAACACCGGCATCGCCAACGCGACCGGCATGTATGTCAAGGTCGTGGACGCCGACGACTGGGTGGACATGCCCTCCATCGACACGCTCATGGGCACGCTGCGGGTGCAGCGCGTCGCCACGGATCCGGTCGACATGATCGTCACCAATTACGTGTACGACAAGGTGGGCAAACGCGTCAAGCACACAGTGAACTTCCGTCATGCGATGGCGACCAACACCGTGCTCGGCTGGGACGATCTCGGCTGCTTCGGCGTCGCCGAATACATACTGATGCACGCGCTGATCTACCGCACCCAGGTGGTGCGCGACTCCGGCATGCAGCTGCCCGAGCACACGTTCTACGTCGATTTCATCTACGCATACCAGCCGTTCCCGTGGGTCAAGTCGATGCTGTACATGGACATCCCGTTCTACCACTACTTCATCGGGCGCGAGGGGCAGAGCGTACAGACCGACGTGATGATCCGCCGCGTCGCGCAGCTGCGGCTCGTCAACCAGCGCATGGTGGAGGCCACTCCCGAACCGGGAACCGTGCCGGACGGCCTATACCGTTATATGATTCATTTCCTCGCGATCGAAAGCTCGGTCACGTCGGTGTTCCTGATCCTGTCGAAAGACAAGGCAAACTACCGTCTCAAGGACGAACTGTGGGCGGACATCGACAAGGCGTCGCCGGCCATCGGGCGTGACGTGCGGCGCAAGCTGGTGTCGCGCGCGCTGAACCTGCGTGGGTCTGTCGGGCGCTGGGTGATCCGACGCGGCTATGTCGTCGCAGAGAAGGTCGTCGGCTTCAACTGACGTGCCGCGCGGCGGGGCTGCCAGCTGATATTCGCCCCTCTATCACCGATCAGGAGAACATCCATGATGCAATTCACCATGTCCGGAACCATGCTGCGCTTCGATGAGACGACGCTGCGGTTCTCATTCAGCCGCGACGGTGCGACCTGGAGCGGCTGCGACGGCATAGAGCCGCAGCTGACGCGCGAGGATCGTTCATTCTCGTTCGCCGGCGCCGCTACCGTCACGCATGAGCGGATCGAGACCGGCACCGGAGTCGGCGTGCGCAGCGTGTTCGCCGGGTTCGCGGGTGCGGATTACGCTTTTGAGACGTATATCTGGATCGAGCGGTCGAGCGGCGACGTGCTATGCGAATGGGTGCCACTGCGCGAGTGTGGGGCCGAGCCGCGCATCGACAGGGTGCTTTGGCCTGCGCCGCTGTCCTTCGACCATGCGGACGCGCATGACGTGACGCTCATCACCCACGAGCAGGGCGTGATGATACCGAATAACTGGCCTACCGAGGTCGGCACTGATGCGGTCTCCTTCGGCGGGCGGTTCGAGACTGCGGGCGGGTACATGCCCTGGTTCGCGCAGTTGCGCAGCGACGGGCATGCGTACATCGCCATCTGCGAGACGCCATGGAACGCAGGATATGACATCGACCATCCGGCCGGCGGACCGTACACGCACGTCGGAATGTGGTTCGAGCCAAGTCTCGGCCGCATGGATTACCGTCGTGTCGTGCGATATCGTCTCCTCGACCACGCCGACCATACCGCCGTCTGCAAGACGTACCGCGCTTACGTCAACGAACGCGGCCGGCTGCGCACGCTGGCGGAGAAGGCGGCGCGCAACCCGTCGGTGCGTGACCTGCTCGACCGTTCATGGGTGCATGTCGGCATCAAGACGAAGGTTCAGCCGGACTCGTCGTTCTATGATCCCGCGCAGCCCGGCAAGAATGATTCGCTCGTCACGTTCGCGCAGCGCGAGCGGCAGATGCGCACGCTGCACGAAATGGGTGCCGGGCGGCTGTACCTGCATCTGGACGGCTGGGCGCAGCCCGGCTACGACAACGGCCATCCCGACTATCTGCCCGCATGCCGCGAGGCCGGCGGCTGGAAGGGCATGAAATCGCTGGTCGACGCCTGTCATGAGCAGGGAGACCTGTTCGGCACGCATGACCAATACCGCGACTATTACTTCGCCGCGCGCACGTTCGACCCGCGCAATGCGATCCGACTGGCGGACGGCACGATGCCCGAGCACGCGATGTGGGCCGGCGGGCGCCAAACGTACCTGTGCGCCGAGCTTGCGCCGGATTACGTGCGCCGCAACTTCAGTGAGATCGCCACGCACGGCATCGCGCTGGACTGCGCGTATCTGGACGTGTTCACCTGCAATGAAGGCGACGAATGCTCGCATCCCGAGCACCGCATGACCCGCCGCGAATGCTACGAGCGCCGCGCCGAATGCTTCGAATACCTGCTGGCGCACGGCATTCTCACCTCGTCCGAGGAGGTGTCCGACTGGGCGGTGCCGAGCCTGGTGTTCTGCCATTACGCGCCGTACGACTTCCAGATGCGCTCCCCCGACGCGCCTCGGCACGGCATCCCGGTGCCGTTGTACAACCTCGTCTACCATGACTGCGTGATCCAGCCGTGGATGATGGATCGGGTGGCCGGTGGCGACGACTACATGCTGTACGCGCTGCTCAACGGCGGTGCGCCGTACCTGATCCGTGACGCCGCATATGCCGGCATGGACGGTGATATGAATGCCGCGTTGCGCGCCCGTACCGAGAACGACATCGAGCGGTGTGCGGTCGTGGCCGGGCTGCACCGGCGCGTCGGCATGCAGGAGCTCGTGCGGCATGACCTTGTCGGCGGCGACCCGCTGGTGCAGCGCTCGGTCTTCGCCGACGGCACCGCCGTGACGTGTGATTTCCACGCGCAGACGTATGAGGTAGCAGCGAACGGTTCTCATTAAGGAAGGTGCGAGGATTCCGCACATTTTCGAACAAGCGAACATTGCGCAGGAAGCCCGGAATTCCGGGCTTTCTGCTGTTTTCATGTTCGCTTCCCCCGTCACACGGACTCGCACCTTTCTTATTGAGAACCGTTCGCTGCGACAAGGGAGCAAGCCCTCAGACCCACCTATCGGACATGGCGAACGAGTTGCGCATCAGGTTGCTCGACGTATACAGCACGTTATCGAGCAGCTTATGGGTCAGATCCTGCAGACGACCGGCCATCGTCTCGTTCGCAGCCATGAGCGCCGCGCGGATGTCCCCGGCTTCGGCATCGGCGAGCGCCGCATCCGTTTCTTCGACAAGCCGGCGCCCGAACGCCCGCACCTGCTCGCCATAGTATTCGATCGCGTTGCGCGTCTCGTACCAGTGCGCGTCGGCAATTACGGCGATCAGACGGTTCGTCCAGTACAGGTTGTCGGTGGAGACCTCGGGCGTGGTGTCGCGCAGATACGCCGGAGTGTCGTCCACGTTCGCATAAAAAGGTGCGACCGCCGTGAACGGGCCGGAACCGAAGGCGATCCACATCACCGCCGCCGCTGCGGCCGGCACGTCGTGCCGCAGTTCGATCGCGACCATGTGACCAGTGCGGTTGATGCCGATCGGACGGTAGCGATGCCGGCTTTCCGGTGTACCAAGCGTTCCGTACGGGTCAAAAGGCGTGCCTTCGAAATGCGACGACATCAGAAAGTCGATGTCCTCGACCGTCACCTTGTTCTCCGGCGCCCGGCACCACGGGATGTCGTCGGAGGTCGGCGTGTAGCGGGCCGCGGGCGAATCCCAATCCTCGCTCGGGTTCAGGTGACGTTGCATGTACCAGGCGCGCGGCGTGTTGTAGATATGGTCCTTGACGGTGCTGGTGCCGAACACCGCACGCGGGTTGATGTGGTCCGGCAGCACGGCGGCGACGCCGAAACCGGCGCCCTGCGCGGGCCGCATGGCACGGCCCAGATGGTGCCGATCGATGAATTCGCGCAGGTCCGCGCTGCACATGAAGAACCGCCGCTCGCCGAACGCGTCGGAGAAGTCGAAGTCGTCGATGCCCAGCTGGTTGGGGATCGTCGCATAGCAGTCGTCGGGCACACGGCGCGCAATCCAGTGGTGCCCACCGATTGTCTCGACATACCAGATCTCGTCCACGTCGGAAATGATCACGCCGTTCGACTCATAGGTGCCGTACCGTTCCAGCAGCTCGCCGAGCCGTTCCACGCCCTCGCGGGCCGAAGAGACATACGGCAGCACCAGCGTGATGATGTCCTCCTCACCGATGCCGCCGGGGGTCTCCGGCCGATAGCCGGCCTCTCCCGGCACGCCTTCGGCTGGCCTGAGCTCGACCAGCGGGTCGGCGGCGAGCACGCGCTCGTTCACCGCGATGGTTTCGGTGGCGCTCATCGCCACGTTGCGCTCGCTTGCGCCGGCCTCGGCGAGCACGCCTCGGTTCGGCAGCACGTTCGGCGCGATGGTGTAGCGGCACGGGTCGTCCGGCAGGTCGATCTCGACATGGCTGAGCGTGCTGCGGTAGTGGCGCGGCTGGTCCGTCGGCGCCACGGCCACGAGCCGCTTGGGATCGTAGCGGCCGGAGCCGGAATCATCGTTGCGGGCGATGATCGTCGCGCCGCTGCAGCTGGCTGATTTTCCGATAAGCAATGTGGTGCATGACATGCCGACCACTGTAGGAGCCGGCCTCACCATCGTGCATCAACGGGACGGCTGCGGCAGAAAAAATACTGCGGAAGGCCAAATATTATGTTTATGTCATCTCAGCCAAATACGCAGGGTTTCACACGAATTTTTCAGGTAAACCACATGACTTGCCCCGAAACATGCGTTTATATAGTAATCACGACCGCAAGGCCGCAATAACTGAACCCCTTCTTCTCTTCTCTCTCAAGCCCGGCTTCCCCGCCGGGCTTTCTCTTTTTCCGCGCCCCTCCATCGCGGCGTCGCACTTCACCAAAACACGGGTTGAAATAGCCGTTCTTGATAATTCCCCGTGTCAAATCGCCGTTTTCGGGCCACAAAACGGCGATTTGACACGGGGAATTGCGGATTTCGGCTATTTCAACCCGTATTGTGGCGCCCCGGCCCACGCATCTAGGCAGGGCATCGCAATCGGCGCAGTTTGTCTGGCGCGCCCGCCCGACCGCACAGGCGGGAAGCCCCGCCGAGGCCGGCACCGCACGCCAGAGCCGCTCCGGCAAGCTGACATCCCCGATCTGATCAACATCGGCGTGTTCTCCGCGCTGTACTTCGCGCTGGCCGCCGACCTGATTGCCAAAGCCGGCAAATACTCCAGCAAGATCGGCATCCTCATCAGCTACGTGGTGTTCTCGTACGGCCTGACCAGGCTATGGTTCATGAAGGACGCCGCATACATCGACGGCGTGTTCGCGAACATCAACACCGGCACATCATGAATTCACGGGCAACATTCGAGAGCAGCCATGCGGGGCGAATCGGCGCATATGCAGCCGGCGCAGACGGCATGAGCAGATCCAAGTCCGCTTCCGCGCCAGCGGCCGTCATCCTCGACCCTCGGGCGAAACTGTATCTGCTGCTGCTCGCCAACATGCTGTTGTTCTTCCACGCGGATGCGCGAGCCGAAGCGCTGCTGACGGCACTGTTCCTCACGCCGCTGTTCCTTGCCGGACGCTGGCGTATGGGACTGCGGCTGACGGCCTGCTATGCGGTTCTGCTGGGGTTGGGATTGTTGTCGGACGCGGCGACGCTGGACACGGCGGGGGCTTCGGGCGCCGCGTCGGCCTCCGGCTCTGGCGCCGACGCCTGGATACATGTCGTCGGGCTGTTTTCCGTGGGGCTTCGCATGATGATGCCTTGTTTCATCACCGGCGCCTACGCGTTCTCCACCACGCGCGTCAGCGAATTCGTGTGCGCGCTGCGTCGTATGCGCGTGCCCGAATCGGTGGCCATCCCCTGCATGGTGGTCATCCGGTTCTTTCCGACGATCGGGCGGGACTACCGGCGAACCCGCGACGCGATGGCCCTTCGCGGTCTTGCCTCCGGCCGACTCGCGCTGCTGCGGCATCCGGCCCAGTCGCTGGAGTTCGTGCTGGTTCCGCTGTTGATGAACGCGACGATCGTCTCGCGTGACCTGTCGGTCGCGGCACTTACCAAGGGATTGGGACGGCCCGGCAGGCATACCTGCATAACGGAGATTCACAGCGTTGGTTTGATTGGGCGGCGATGGCGGTCTGCACGATCCCGCTGGCACTGAGCATCGGCGGCATACTATGAGCGATGTGATCATACGGTTGCGCGATTGCTCGTTCCGATACCGTCAGGCCGATGCGGATTCGGAGGATGGCGCCTCGCCACGGGGCGCCGCGGCAGGAGAGCGCCGGCGTCGAAACGGCGGCCGGCGAGGCCGACGGATTCATCATCGACTGGCTGGCAGGACCGGATCGTTCACTGGGCCGCTACCGGTATCGGCTTGACCGGACCATCGCCAAGGGGTTGGAGGGCAAACCCTGTTATGTGTTTCATGCGACGGACGCGTCGGCAGGCTGCCCGTTCAGTGTGCTGGTGGCGATGGATCCGATGCCCGAACGGGCTGCGCTGGCGAGCGGCGGCCTGCTCAGTCATCTGCATTTTCAGTACGCCAGCGATGACGGCATACTGTTGAGGGCGGATTCCACATTGCGCAAACGCATGTGGTACCCGACGATGTGCGCCGACGAAGGCACGCTGCGCGACCAATGCGACATCGTGCGGGCCCTGCACAAGTTGCCTCCGCTCGACCGCGAGGCATAGGCTCATCGCCGGCATGATCGCCCGTCGATGAGCCTTGACGTGTCACGCGAACTGGCTGTTGTACAGTGCGGCGTAACGGCCGCCGCGTTCCAACAGTTCATGATGGTTGCCGTGCTCGATGATGTCACCATGTTCCATATACAGAATCAGGTCCGCGTCACGGATCGTCGACAGCCGGTGCGCGATGACGAAGCTGGTGCGTCCTGCCATCAGTCTTGTCATGGCTTTGCCGATTTCCGCCTCGGTCCGGGTATCGACGGAGCTGGTAGCCTCGTCGAGTATCAGGATCGGCGGGTCCGCAAGGAAGACGCGGGCGATGGTGAGCAGCTGGCGTTGTCCGACCGACAGGTTCCCGGCCTCGTTGTCGAGTACGGTATCGTAGCCGTGCGGCAGCGTGCGTATGAAGTAGTCGGCGCGCACGGCTTTGGCCGCCGCGATGATCTCCTCGCGGGTCGCATCGGGCCGCCCGTAGGCGAGATTCTCCGCCACGGTGCCGCCGAACAGCCACGTATCCTGCAGCACCATGCCGAATTCGCGGCGCAGATCGCCTCGCGTCATGGTGGCTGTGGATACGCCGTCAAGTGTTATCGCGCCGCCATCGATCTCGTAGAATCGCATCAGCAGGTTGATCAGCGTGGTCTTGCCCGCGCCGGTTGACCCGACGATTGCGACCTTCTGCCCTGGCTCGGCCACGAAGTTGACGTCTTTCATCAGCGGCCGTTGCGGATCGTATCCGAACCTCACGTGGTTGAACACCACACGGCCCCGCACAGGCTCCTCAGCGATCTTCGCCGCGTCAGCGGGCTGGGGGTCGGGCCGTTCCTCTTCCTCGTCCAACAGCTCGAAGGTGCGTTCGGCGGACGCGAGCGCGGACTGCAGCGAGTTGATCATGTAGCTGGCTTCGGTCAGCGGTTCGGACACCTGGTTGATGTATTGGTAGAACGCCTGCGCCACGCCGACGGTCATGCGGCCGCCAAGTACCATCCAACCGGCGAGCAGCATCACCGCCATCTGCGAGAACCGCGCGATCATGCGGATCAGAGGATTGACGGATATCGTGATGAAGTCGGCGAGCTGCGCGGCTTTTCGGGTGCGTTCGGCGGCGTCCTCCATCGCTGCCGCACTGTCTTCCTCGCGATTGTATGCCTTGATGATGTTGCGGCCCTTGTAGTATTCCTCGGCCAGGCCGGTCAGCTCTCCGATGGTCTCCTGACGCAATGACGCGATCTCGAGGTTCTTGCGGGCGACCAGTTTGGTTACCCACATGCTCAATGCCATGAACACGAGGAACACGACCGTGAGCAGCCACGAGTAGTAGACCATGATGACCAGCGAGCCGGTCACCGTGGTGATGGCAGTGATGAGTCGCAGCAACCCCGTCTGCATGACTTCGCTGATACGGTCAAGATCGTTGGTGACCTTGCTCAGCACTTCTCCCGGCTTATTGCGGTCGAAGAAGCGCAGCGGAAGCCGCTGGATCTTCGCGCTGATCTGCTTGCGCAGCGTCAGGTTGAGGTTTTCGGCCACGGACGCCATCAGATAGGACTGCAGGTAGTAGAAGCCCCACTCGCCGAGATACAGGATTGCCAGAATCAGGATCGTCCAGCCGATACCGCCGGCGTTCCAGCTTACTGAGAACGGAACGCCGTCACGCCATGCGCCCTGCACGGCATCCCATATCGAGTCCACCACGACGGCGCTGTACATCGGAGCGGCGATATGGAAAAACGTGAACAGCAGAATCGACGCGGCGACCACGCACAGGCGCACCCGCTGATTGCCCAGCTGCACGAACAGCCGCCGGGCTGTGACCATCGCGTTCTTCGGCGCTTCGAGCTCGATGTCGTCGGTCTTTACCGTGTCGCCCGCGTTCACAACGGTTTCCGTCATATCGTCATTCTGCGTTGTCATTCTCGTCACGCCTCCTCTCCCATTGCCGGCTCCTTGGTCTGCGATTCGACGATTTCGCGGTACACCTCGCAGTCCGCCATCAGTTCGTCATGTTTGCCGATGCCTGCCACTTGTCCGTCCGACAGCACGACGATCTGGTCGGCGTGCTGGACGGTGCTCACGCGCTGCGCGATGATGAGCACCGCACGCCCGTTCGTCTCTGCGGCGAGCGCATGCCGCAACGCGGCGTCGGTCTTGAAATCGAGCGCCGAGAAACTGTCATCGAACACCACCAGCTGGGTGTCTCCGGTCAGTGCGCGCGCAATCGACAGACGCTGCTTCTGCCCACCGGAGAAGTTCGTACCGCCTTGCGCGACGCGGGATTCCAGTCCTTGCGGCAGCGAATCGACGAACTCGCGGGCCTGCGCGACATCGATCGCATGATTCAGCCGCTCATCGGAGGCATCTCGGTCTCCGTACCGCAGATTGTCGGCAATCGTCCCCGAGAACAACCACGCCTGCTGCTGTACGTAGGACACGCGGCGCCGCAGATCGTGCTGCGTCATCTTGCGCACGTCCACGCCATCGAGGGTGACTTCTCCCCAATTGGCGTCATGGAACCGCAGTGCGAGCATGGCGATCGTCGATTTGCCCGAGCCCGTGCCACCGATGATCGCCGTGGTCTGGCCCGTCTTGCAGGAGAAGCTGACATGTCGCAACGTGTCCTCCTGCGCGTCCGCGAAACGGAATGTCACATCGCGGAACGCCAGCACCTCGCCGTCCGGGAGCGGACCGCGACCGCTCATATCCACCGCCGCGCCCGGCTCCGGGTCGGCGATCTGCGGACTGTGGTCCAGCACCAGCCGCACACGCTCGCAGCATTCAAGCGCCCTCGGCAAGGTGATGATCACCATCTGCGCCATCATCAGATAGAACAGCGCCATGATCGCATACTCCACGATGGCGGTGATGTCGCCGATTTGGAAGTTTCCGGCGCTGATGCGTCCTCCCGCGAGGAAATACACGACGACGATGAATGCGTTCATGCCGAAGTACGACAGGCCGTCGAGGTTCGCGAATAGCCGGTTCGCCTTGATGGACGTATCGGCGTAGTCGACGAACGTGCCGTCCATGCGCCGCCGCTCATGGGATTCCTTGTTGAAGGCGCGGATCACGCGGACGCCGGTAAGGTTTTCGAGTAGCACGGCGCCGATGCGGTCAAGCAGTTTCTGCAGTTTGCGGAACAACGGCGCCGCGGATCGCATGATGAACAGCGCCACGACGCACACGAAGGCTATCGCCACCAGCAGCCACAGAGACAGGGTCACGTCGAGCCGGAACGACAGGGTCAGCGCGATGATGAATATGATCGGCACCGGCATCAGCATGCACAGCACATTGGTCATGGCCATCTGGATGTTGACCACGTCGTTGATCGTTCGCGTGGTTATCGATGCCGTACCGAAATTGCGGAAATCATAGATCGACAGATCCATGGATTTGCGGTACAGAGCCATGCGCATGTCCTTGCCGACGCGAGAGGTCAACTGCGAGCAGCACCATCCGCCCGCCACGGCGCACATGCCGGAAATCAGCGCGGCCACGCCCATGCCGACCGCCGTGATGGTCATCTTCTTGAATGATGCGGATGTCGCGCTTTCGTTCAGCAGCTCCGCGGCGAATGTGGGAATGACCAGCGCGCCGACGACGTCGACCAGCAGCAGCACCGTCGTCACCGCGCACAGCGCCCAGTATGGCTTCATGAAACGGGCAACCAGCCGCATGCTTCTTCCTTCCCCTCGCGAAATCGTCTACGCTCATATCTCAGTATTGTCCCGAAGTAGGACAATTGAGCCATACGGCGTGGCGAAGTCCGAGACGGGAAAACTACACGGAAATGTCATGCATCTGTTTGCGGAACACCCGCCCGTAGACGCCCATGCCCTTGAGCAACGCGCTGCGCAGCTCGTCAGGAAGCTCGCTCATCGCCCGATACTCCGCGGCGCGACTCGGCGCGATCAAGCTGTTGCAATATCTGCGCCCGGCAGGCGTGAAACGGACCGTTTTGACCCGACGATCGCCTTCGGCGTCCCCAAGCTCCACGAACCCATGCGCCACAAACGATGCGATGACATTGTTGACCGTCTGCCGCGGCAACAGCGTGTACTCGCAGATCGCCCGCTGCGACGCCCCATCATGGTCCTTGAGGTAGTCCAGAATGCACATCACATTATCCGACACTCCGGCTCGGCGAGCGTAATCCGAATACGCCACGTCAATGCGATGCAGTTCATCGAAGAACAAATCGATATGACTCGCGATCGATGACGCTTCAATATCCCGAGCCATGTCTCTCTCGCCGCCATGCCCCACAGCGGCATTCTCTGAATTGTCCGACATAAGGACAAACATACAGGCATTTCAGCGATTGCGCCAGAGGGAACGCCTCGCTGCCGCAACAGCGCCGGCACACGATTAAAACCCTCCATTGAAGCCACGGCTCAGGAAGCCATTGCGTTTGTTCTGTCTCAATGTCCCGGGCGACACACGCGAGATGGTTACGCCGATGACGCACACGAATGGAACAGCAAAGGATGCGACAAATGATCACGATGACCGCTACGCCGCGCCGACAGCACACGATCAGAGTGTCGGCCGAATGGGATACGGCAGGGGAATGAGATCGCCGCTAGCGTCATAGAACTCACGTAGGTTTATGGAGCGCACGCCCATCGCCTCGACCACATCGGGAATCTTAGGCTCTTTCTTCAACGGGTTGTTGGGGATGGGATGTATTGCTTGCTCATTGGTGACGACAATGATCCGGCCGGACCCACCGGGCGGCGCAGCGTTCGATGCGTTTCCTGCCGATGATCAGCGCCAGCAGTCCGGCGTTGCGGAAGATCTCGGTCACTCCCCTGCCTTTCCCGTGTTCGCGGAGGAAGTATCTTTTGAACTCGTCGGAATAGATGATGCGCGTCGGAGTGACGTTGGACACGGCCCACAGGCCGCGCAGGTACGAGGTTCGTCAGGAGTGAACTCCCTTCTCATCGCCGTTCCTTTCCGTATGAGACGCCATATACGGCAAAGGCCGGCATCCCATGGCGGTTTCCATGGGATGCCGGCCTCTCGGACGGACGTCCCCTTGAGGGAGAAGGACCCGAAGGGCCGGGGCATCCGTCAGACCGTTCAGGCGATGGTGCTCGCCTTGCGGGACTTGACGCCGACGGTCACGCCGGCGCCGATCAGGAGGGCTGCGACCACGGTGAACAGCACGGTGCCCGCGCCGCCGGTGAGCGGCAGCTGGGTGATGCTCTTCACGTTCTCCACGACCACTTCGGCGGTGCTGCCGTCGGAGACCAGTCCCCAACGATCGCTGCTGACGCCATCGGCGTCGATCGTGTAGGACGGTTTCGCGGTCTGGTCCGCGCCGGTGCCGGAGAGGTTGGCCGCGATCGTGAAGCTGAAGGACACGCCCACGTTGACGTAGCCGTTCGGGGCTGCGATCTCCTCGATGGTGTACTTGCCCTCGTCAAGGGCCGTGAAGGTCACCTTGCCGTTCGGGTCGGTGGTGAACACGCCGGAGAGGGTGCCGTCGGCGGTGGATTCCGGCTTGGTGTCGAGGGTGATCCACTTGCCGTTGCCGTCCTGGTCGCGGGTGTAGGCGAGGTACTTGCCGGCGGCATTCTTGATGGCGAACTTGGCGCCCTCGAGCGTAGCACCGGTGGTCTTGTCCTTCTTGACCAGGGTGTAGTCGAAGTTGAAGACCTTGACCGGGGTGCCCGGCACTTCCTGCTTGCTCTCGTTGTTGCTCGGATCGTTCGGATACTTGATCGTCGGGGTGTTCGCGGCGCCGGTGTTGCCGGTGCTGCCGGTCACGGTGGCCTTGTATTCGACGGTCACGTTCTTGCCGACCAGGTCGGCGTCGGTGAACTTGGAGTCATCGACGGGGGTGCCCTTGAAGCCCTTGGCCTTGATGTAGCCGCTCAGGTCGATGATGAAGGTCTTGGACGTGGCGTCGAAGCCGGCGACCGTGTAGTCGGTGCCGGCCCTCAGCTGCTTGTTATCGACCGTGACCTTCAGGGTGTCGGTCTTGTAGGACAGTGGCGCGTTGTGCGCGAACTTATCGGACACGGTGAACTGGTAACCGTTGACCTTGTAGCCCACGTAGTTCGGAACCTTGGTCGTGATCGTGTAGGAGGCATCCTGCCCGGCTGCGACGGTCTGGTCGGTCACGGTCTTGCTGACCGACGCGGTCTGGTTCTTCATGTCGATGGAACCGGAGGAGTACACCGTGTTGTTGATGGTCAGCTTGGTGCCGGCGAGGATCGGCAGGGCCTTGCTGCTCTTGCCGGTCACGACCTGGTCGACGATCAGCCACAGGCCCGGGCTGTCCAGCGTGAACGTGGCCTGCTTGTTTTCGTTGGACAGGGTCGACGTGACCGTGGTCGTGGCCTTGGACGCGAGCTTGTCGGCGAGGCCGCGGGTGGTGCCGTCGCCCAGCCACGGGCTCGTGGTGGACTTGTCGAGCTTGGCCTGGTCCTGCTGCTGCGCCCAGGCGAGCGGATCGCCGGTGCCCGTATACTTCAGGTAGTCGGCAATATCCTTCTTGAGGCCGTCCTCGGTCTTGAGGGTGACGCTCTGGTTCGGGGCGGTGCCGTACACGTCGTAGGACGCGACCTTCACGACCTTGAACGTGTGTCCAGTCAATTGGTCCGCGCTCGTGGCGTTCAACGTGATGGTCTTCTCACCGTCCGTGACGACCTGCGCGTTCGCGCTGGACGCCGCGACGGCCCCCAGTCCCGCGACGGTGGCGATGGCGGCCGCCATCGCCGTGATCTTAGTGAGTTTCATGGGGAACTCTCCTTCTTTCATGAAAGACCGTTCGGCCGGACGGTCGAACGGGCCGCGCGCCGGCGTGCATGCGGCGCGCGAAATCTGTCGCTACGCCCTGGAGCGTTTCGCTCCGAGGACGGCCAGCACGAGCGCTGCGGCGATGACGGACAGGCCGAGCATCGTGTTGTTCCGGGCCTCGGACGCACCCGTCAACGGCAGCGCGCTCTGTGCGACCCGCGTGATCGTGAACGCCGCCTTCGCGATGCCGGTGACGTCGGCCGTGTTTCCCTCGTCGTCCTTGGTCTTTGCGATGGAGGCATGGACGGTGAGGGCGCCGCTGGATGCGGTGCCGCCGGTGGCCGTGATGGTGATCCGGTATCCGGCCTTCGAGCAGGCAAGGTCGCCCGGGCAGTCCGTCCGGTCCTCGGCCGCGTAAAACGTATACGTGCCGGCCTTGGCCACGGTCGCCGTGGCCAAGGTGAAGTCCTTGGCCACGCCGTCCCGCAGACCGCCGACGGACCGTGTTCCGGATACCGTGATGGTCTTGTCACTAACGGCCTTCCTGGTGGCCTGGTCGGATGGGATGAACGTGAACCTGAACGTCTCGCCGTTCTTCGAATCGCGGCCGGTCAGGGTTTTGGAGCCGTTCACGGTGACCGTGGCGGGTGTCGGACTGTTGACGAATCCACTGGTGAACGTCCAGTCGGGATGCGTGTTGTCGAGCGTGAACGGGTGGCTACTGTCATCCTTGTGGAACCCGGACGGGGCTTGGGAGTCGGTGAGCGTGTACGCGCCCATGTCGAGGCCTGTCACCCTGAACGATCCGTCGGTCCGGTCCTCGTCGCCGTCGCCGTTGTCCGTGATGGTCCTGGACTGGCCGTCCGGGCCGGTCAGGGTCCAGGAGGATCCGGCCAGCGGATTGTTTTCGGTGTCGGTCTTGCGCCATGAGACGGTTCCCTTGCGGGTCTTGACGTCGACCAGCCGGGTGTCGAACGTGGCGCGGCCGCATTGGTCTTTGACCGTGACCTTCACATGGCATGGGCCTTCGTTCGGGAACGTGATGGAAGTGGCCGATCCGGTCGGGTCGGAGAACGACGCGTTGCAGTCGGATTGCCACTGGTACGTGTATGGCGGCGTGCCTTTGGTGACGGTCACGGAAGCCTGCACGGTCGATCCGGCCGTGGCGTCGGACGGGATCGTGGCCTTCACGTCGAGGCTTTTCTCCACTCCGGACAGGATGAGGAAGTTCAGGAACGCTCGTATGGCGTTGCGGTCGGCGTCGGTGTTTTTTTGAATTCGTGTCCGGCCTCGTACATGACCATGCCGTTGCCGTAGTCGCCGTATCCGGGACCCACGGCCATGAACACGGCCGGACCGGGAGACATACCGGCGAGGACTTGCCGCTGGTTCGGGTCGGTCTCCAGCACCCTGGTGGTGGCGCGCCACGCGCTGCCGGGGGCGGGCATGTAGATCTCTTCCGCTCCGTTGGCGTGCGCGGCGAACGTGTTCCCGACGAACTGCATGATCGGGTCCGACGCGGCGCCCGCCACCTGGTAGGCGCCGCTTACACCCGACGCTCCTTTATGCTTGTCTCCGATGAGCAGGCCGTTGGTGGACAGGAAGAACATGGAACCGTCATCCACGCCCTTGCCCTTGGTATTGCTTTCGAGATAGGAGACGGCGTGGCATCCGGCCCAGATGTAGCCGCCGCCCTTGTTGAAGGAGGCGAGTGGGCTATGCGTCGCTGTGGTCGGTTCGGCGTGCGGCATGACGTAGATGTCGTCGCAGGAAGAGTCCAGGTCCGCCGGAGTCGCTTTTTCTTTGTAGACGCGGTCATCGCTGGCATTCTCGTTCCGCAGGATGCCGGACTTGACTAGGTACTTCTTGGCTATATCGCCGTTTTGCTTGTCGAGCACGACGCGGGGGACCGAGGAGATCTTCCGGCTGTCGGCAACCGTGACGGCGGTGTCGGTGGGCCCATCGATGCGCACGCCGTAGCCGCGCCACTTGAACAGCATCGACCTGACGTTGTACGCCGGATATGACGAACGGGCCGGAGATGTAGTTCCTGCCGTTGTAGGTGAGGTCCACGCCGGTCTGGCTGGTCTTGCTCCCGTTGATGACCCAGTACACCGGGACCTTGGCGTTGAGGACGAGATCGTAGATGAGGCCGTATGGTTTGAGCTGGGCGTCGTCAGAAAAGGTGTCGCCCATGTCGACGATGTACGAGCCGACGGGGAACGTGATCTCGCCCGTCTTGCCGGCGGACTTCACCGCTGTCTCCGCCGTGGACGTGCCGGCCGGCATGTCCTCGCCGCTCGCGGTGCCGCCCACCGACAACGCGAGCACCATGGCGAGGACGACCATTATAGCCAGGAGGAACCTATACCCCCCCGGGTGGTTTTCCGTTTTCTGCCATTCTCATCAGTGCTTCCTTCCAAGGACGGAATCGGATTTCACGCCCGAACTATGACGCCGCGGATCAGAATCTCTTGTGAACAACAGCGGTATGCACAACGCCGCGAGCACGTAGGCCGCCACCACGGACAGAGGAACCGGACGCGGGTCGATGACCTGTGACTCGTCTGGAACCTCCGCCGGGATCGCGGCGCGCAGTCCGGACACGAGCAGACGGTGCGTGTTCACCCCGTACGGCGTGCATGTCATCAGGGTGACACGGTCCTCGTCCTCGACGATCCTGAGTTTCGACACGTCGGACGGTTCGATCACGCTGACGCGGTCGACCTTGTAGCCCAGGGTCTCGCCCATCACCTTGATGTAGAAGGAATCGCCCTTCTTGAGCTCGTCGAGCCTGGTGAACATCAATGCCTTGACCAAGCCCCTGTGCCCGGTGATGACCGCGTGCGTGCCCTTGCCTCCGACGGGCAGGCTGCTGCCATACAGGTGGCCTGCCCCGAGCTCGAGCGTGGATTCGGATGTGCCGTGGTAGATGGGCAGGTCGACCCCAATCTTCGGGATGGTGACCGACCCCATGACGCCCCCGCCAGCGTCAAGCATGGAGAGGTATCTCTTGTCGGAGACGGAACCCTTCGTCTGCGTGAACGGGTCGTTGGCCTCGCCGAGGACGTACTGTCCATGCGAGGCGAGGTCGCGGTTGTACGCGCGCGCCTCCTTCAATTCGTTCTCCGCCCGCGGATACGGCCAGCCCGCGACCGTTTTCTCCAGACGATCAGACGTGGCGGACTGTTCCCCGGCGGACCGCGACTGCAGCATGACCGGCACGGACACCACCACCAGTGTGTTTTGTCAAGTTGTTATAGGCCAGTGTGGCGTGAGTTTTCCTTCCGAAAAAGCGGTAGGTTTTAGTCCAGTTCGGAACTGGCCTGTCATTGCTCGTGTTTTATTGTTTCATTGCATAAGAGCA